>Ga0208824_1000384_pt1 | contig 48509 bp, 39 predicted proteins | sample AD_JPNTR3_MetaG_FD_184447 | JGI IMG/M metagenome (GOLD analysis project Ga0208824, IMG submission 184447) | Active sludge microbial communities of municipal wastewater-treating anaerobic digesters from Japan - AD_JPNTR3_MetaG (SPAdes) (version 2) | ecosystem: Engineered > Bioreactor > Anaerobic...
AACTGCTTAATAATTGCTACTATTTGATCTTCAATATCTGTGGATTGTTTACGGTCGAAGCGTCGGTTCATATCACCATTAACGCCCCGCTTATTAAGAATTATTGAATGGAAGTTGGCGCGCGGGATGACAATCAGATTACCCCTATCAAGCACTAGATCTGGGTAAAGGTCAGCTGATAAGTAGCCACCAGGTTCATCGCCCTGAATACCCCCCAGGATAAAAATAGTGTTGCCATCGAAGCGTCCGTAAAGTTTATAGACATGCAGTTCGTTGGGCGTATTCTCAAAATATACCTCATGTTCTCGCGATGGACGCTTGATTTCGGCAGCTAAGCCAGACGCGACTTGCCAGGAAATAATCAGTCCAATTAACAGAATCGTTTTTCGGGTTTTATTTTTCTTCAACCCACTCTTCCCCAATAATCTTTATATTTCCCGGAAAACCTTTAAGTGTTAGCGTCTTTAAGCCAATATCCCGATAACCATCTCCCTGATAAATCTGTCTGAAAGTTACTTTCCAGACTTGCTCTTGAGGCGATTGAATTCTCAAAGCACTCCATTTCACACTGATATTTTGCACTGATTGGAAAACCTGGTCTTTGTAATTTTTCCAGCCGGATAGATCATACTCGCCGCTGGTGAACTCTTCTGCATAAAAATTTATATAAGTATCAATATCCTTTTGCTCCCAAGCACTCTTCCAGCCGGATAAAAATTGGGTAACCATTTCCTCGGTCGTCAGACTTGGGCTGATCGGACGAAAAGTTTCCCGCACAATTCTCCAATTCGAATCAATCGGCACTAAAATTAACTGCTTCTGGCCTTCACTATAAAATGTTGGGCAAAGATAGCGCTGGCGAAATTTCAAATGCGCTTCACAATCAGAGACTAGTACACTGATTTCGTCAACCATTACAGTTTTCCACTGGTATCTTTTTTCCAGGTCAGTTTTATAGGACTTAAATTGTTTCAGATTACGACCATTTTCATCAAGGAAGTTAGGGGCATAATAGTCACAATATTCCGCCACTGCGCCGCTGTCCCAATTTTTCGTCCAACCATTGATGTACTCTGCCCAGAAACTTACAGCGGCTTTTAAATTCTCCGGAGATACATAATAATCGCTTAAATTATCCAAAATGATTACCGGGGTCTGACGGACTACGATGTATTTTCGGAGATCTAATATATGACTATTTTCAAGAGAAATACATCCTTCGGTAATAAAATCTTTGATCTCTTCGTCGCGTCCATGTATCCAAATATTCGATCCATTACGTTTCTGTAAACGATCAACATAATTCGGATAATCCAGCGCATAAGCCAGCGGCCCATATCTAGCGGTTAAGCGATTGTCCGGTACTCGACCAATGATATAATAAATACCTTCCGGTGTCTTTAGATCGCCTGAACGCTCCTTATCACCCCTCCGCCTTCCGGTTGTAATTCGGTACTCTTTTACAATTTCCAGAGCGCCGGGCGCGTTACTTCTTACAACGAACATTTTTTGGTGTGACTTATCAACGAGTAAGACATTACCGGTTGAGTCGGCTGAAATATTGAGCACGTTCGAGAATAGATTTTCAGCCAGACTTACGGCATTTAAAACAGCTATTAACATCAAGATCGAAATTTTTCGCGCCATATTTGTATTTCTGAATTTTAAGTTTACATCACTGATATTCATAATTAAAGTGCGCCAAAATTAGATAATAAAATCGTTTTTTAAAATAGGCAATTTTCGTTGGTAAGATAAGTTGAGGCTGAGACTAAGGTCGAGGTTAAGATTAAAACTGAGGCAAAATCATAGCAACGAGGCTTAACTTAATACCACTTCACCAATGACCAATAACCAATGACCAATAACTAATGACCAATGACCATTCTCAGCCTTATTTTTTTGGTCTTGGAAGAACAGACCACCAACTTCGCCAAGAACCGCTAAATGAGTAAAATCCCAAACTCCAAATCCCAAATCACAAACCCGAAATCTAGTGCAATATTCTTGATGCCGCAACGGTAAATTGGAACATTATTTCAGTAGCCGAGACTGTCTCCTTTCTCCTGTCTCCTTTTCTCTCTTTCTCATTCTCTTTTCTCAGTCTCTTTTCTCAACCTCTTTACTAATGACCAATGCCCAATGACCAATGACCAATCCACCGCATTATTTCAAGTTCGGGAAGCAGTAATCCCTCGCAAGAGCGCCGAGGCGAGTAAGCCACGCACCAGAAAATTAGAAATTGGATAGGGCTTTATTTCGAATAGAAACCAGAAAATTTCTAAGGCGACATCGGTTTGCAGAGTTCGCCCAATCCAGTATTTTAGATTCCAGTTGTTACCGCCCAAGGGTTTGACGAATTGCATGCCATACAATCGGCTCAGTTCCGGATGCTTTTCCACGATATAAGGCACAACATGTCTGCCAAATTGTTCGACGATTTTCAGTACCTGTTGGAAAGGGCGATAGTGGTGATGTATAACTATAATTTCCGGATCGAAGAACAACCCTGTCGGATATTTCTGCCAGAGTCGGTAAGCCAGCTCGGTGTCTTCACCACCGTACTGGCGAATATCGGCATCGAAAACGCCGACAGTCGCCAGTGCCGACCACCTGACCGAGGTTATTCCAAAAATAAAATACTGAAACGGCAGTGGCTCATTGGCGCCGATAACGCGTGCTCCCCGCTTACTTTCGTAGAGATAGCGCTGATATTTGTCGTATGGACTTTCCGGCGCTGGTTGCAACTCACTCACTATTCCTACGACCTCCGGTCTTTTATACCAGGCAATATGACGACTGATGAAATCCGGCGCTACTTCCATATCGGAGTCCAGAAAGATTATGATTTCAGCATTCGATTTTTGGATTCCGGTGTTGCGCGCGGCGGCTAAGCCGCGGTTTTCTGAGTGTTCAATGATACCAAAATTTTCCGGCAAATTCATTTGTCGAAGTAAAGTTCCGGTAGCATCATTTGAACCATCGTTAACAACTATAACCGAATATTTTTCTTGTGGGTAATTTTGCCGTAATAATGAAGTTAAGCAAATTGGTAAAGTCTTAGCGGCATTATAAGCCGGAACGATAACGCTGACAGTTGGTTGATAGTTATTCAGGCTATTACTCCATTAAATATTGCTCGAGTCGGCTGGTGCACTCCCACCAATTATAACGCTGGACGGTCTTAATACCACCTTTTGCCAGTTCCTCTCGCAGTTGATCTGATTCAAGTAGGGTGATTACATTTTGGGCTAAGGTTTTGACATCATCAATTGGACATAGAAGAGCGTTTTCCCGGTCAACTAAATATTCCTGCACACCGCGATTGGCAGTTGCCACTACCGCACAACCGCAAGCCATAGCTTCCAAAGGCGGTAGAGGCCAGCCTTCCCAGCGACTCGGATGAAGAAATATTTTACTTATGTTGTATAAATGCCTCAACTCGCTGATGGACGGCCGGATAATTACTTTAATCCAGGAAGGGATTCGATGAACCGGCTTACGGGGTGCAACGATTATTGCGGTCAATGTCGGTAATTGTCTCTTGATTAATTGCAAAGCCGCTAAACCTTCTTTGGCGCCTTTGATTTTATGCGGATGATAAATTATCAGCACGTCGTTACTACGTTCTGGTTGAGGGTTTTCAATGAAAAATTCGGTGGGATTAATTGCATTACCGAGCGGACCAAAGCATTTTTCACCAAGCTTTTCCAGCTCGTCAATGATCCAGTGCGACACTGCAATTTTTTCCAGAGGCAGATGATAAGTTGCCAGAATCCGCTTTTTTTGCGAAAAATAGGTCTCGAAACTTTGCAATAAATAAAATTTGCGACCGTGTTCAGCCGGTAACTCTGCTACGGCTTCCGCCGTTTGCCAACCGACGGCTATAACGGCATCGCCATTCGGGATATATTTCGATGTAGTATTTCGCACCACCATAACGTTCACGGTCGGTTTCGGGGTATAATAAAGGTTTTCGGGGACGCGCTGAATTCGATCAATTAAGGAGGAGATTTTTTTGCGAAGTGCATAGCCTCGATTTCCGGTTCTCAGAGCTAACGGATAAATTAGGGTTACTGTATGCCCTCTCTCAGCCAGGCGGTTGGCATACTCGTTGACGACTTTGACCCCGCCCATCGGAATTTTAATGAAACCAGGTAAAACAAAAGTTATCTTCATATTAGAATCGAACTCCGATGGACTCGTAATACCGATACAATTCCTTTACGACATTCCGATAATCATGCCGCCTTTCCACCCATTCGCGGCTAGCCGCCATTCGAGCCGGCAAATTGGCTGGATTTTCAATCAGTTCCAGTAATTTTTCTTTCAGGTTGGAAATACCGGCATTCACGAACGGATGATCTGGTATAAAATTTTCGTAAGTGGGATTTAAATAAGTCACGCAAACCAATCCCAGCGAAAGCGCCTCCAACGAATTCATACCGTAGCCCCAGGCATGATCGGTAATTTGGTCGATGTAAATATCAGCCTGTTTCTTCAGCTCGATCACTTCGGAATGTGGTTGATTCTCGATGAAAATAAAACGAATACCGTGACTCCGTTCGAGTTCCTGGCAGGCGTGGATGATTTCATCCGAACCTTTTATGCGGCGGTTGGTAGTTGCATGGCAGATCGTCAGCGGTTTGCCAGGCGTATTTTTCGGCTGAAAAGCCAGCACGTCATACGGTAAAAAAAGATATTTCAAATTCGGATGGCGAAAGGTCAAATCCAGTTCGCTGGTTAAATTCAAGTCGCTGATTTTATCCATTTCCGGAATGACGCCGCGGTTGCGCATATCCTGACCGTGATAGGAGCAGATGATTTTTTTGCCGCGTGACTTCATTTTTTTAGCAAAACGCGCGTCGCGGTAAAAATCTGCGCCCCATTCGAAATGGTAAACATCAAAATCTTCCAAGCCATATTCCCGTATGGCACGGTCAATAATTGGTTGCCACAATATTTCGCGCATTCGGAAAAGCTTTTTCTGCCAGTTCGGCGGATTCCAGTAAGGTGGATAGCCGGGTAAAGCGGCGTATGGATCGCGGCGGTCTATATGGCGGATGAAAGCCAGCCGCGGCTTAATAAACCACGGTTTAGACGCAATCAGTGGCAGATTCAAACAAATGTCTTCCGGGTAACCGCCTGAACTGCGATACCAGGTTACATACCGGCAGACATTGCCGTTCAATTCATGTGCCCGTTTCCAGTAAGTAAGCGTGCCGACAGTATTTTCTGGTGAAATATATAGAATCTTCAACACGATTGAAAAATAAGCAATTCAGGATTAATTGTGAATCGAAAAGTTCTACAATTAAAATTCCTTCAAATTAATTTTAAAACCTATTCCACTTAGATTTTATGGTATATTGGTTTGCAAATGGTGAGTATATTGGTAAATCATATTTTACAAATTGTAATGTTTTTATAAATTAAATAAGTAGTGGAAAACCAAAATGATATATAAACCCAGAAATTCCCAGCGCTGTATGAATTATTCAAGACTCGTAATTTCATCAGGGGTTTGCCGACTGACACTTTATAATTATCTCAACTTTATCTAGGCTGAAGAAATACAGTGAATATCTTCATTGTTCCATCGTGGTATCCATCAAAACTCTCGCCTGAAAACGGCACATTCTTCCGCGACCAAGCTCAGATACTTGCAAAATACGGCGATGATGTCACGGTAATCGTAGATCTGGTGCATTCTTTTAAAAACTTTCTGCGGGTTAAAAGATTTAGTACTGTCAAGCTCCAACCGGAAAATCTCGGCGGCGTTATCGAATATCGTCAGGAAACCTTAAACTGGTTTCCGAAACGACCTCAAAAAACTTATTTTTCCCAACGGCGGCGCTTGATCAAACTACTTGAAAGGGCGATTGCCGAGCGCGGCCGACCGGATTTAGTCATCGCTCACTCGTCATTATTTGCCGGAGCAGAACTCGGCCGGTGGCTGAAAGACAACGACATCCCGATGATTGTCACAGAACATCTTATGCATTTCTTGAAACCGGAAATGCTAACTGAATTCTATAAAGACTGTATCCACGAAGCGTATTGCTACGCCAACCGAATCGTGGCTACCAGTTCCCGATTGCGGGATTCGATCGCAGTTCAATTCCCAGAATTTCCCACCAAAATCGTCGTTGTCCCGAATCCGGTGGATATATCGGCTTTTTCTCCCGCTTCCGAGGGAAAAAAGGCACTAAAACCATTTGTTTTTCTTTGTGTGGCTCTTCTGCGCCCCGAAAAAAGGCTCGACCTTCTGCTGAGAGCTTTCGCCACCGTTCGGCAAAATAATCCTGATACCCAGCTTGTTCTCGTAGGAGATGGGCCGCAACGTCTAAATATAGAGCACCTAATTTCTAATTTGAACCTGCAAAGTTCCGTTACTCTGACCGGTTATTTGCCGCAGACCGAAATCGCTGGCTGGATGCAAAAATGCCACACGCTAATTTTACCCAGCGAGGTCGAGACTTTTGGCCTGGTTCTGGTCGAAGCTATGGCTTGTGGCCTGCCGGTCATTGCGACCCGCTGTGGCGGCCCGGAAGATATTGTCACTTCCGAAACCGGATTTTTAGTGCCAGTTAATGACGTTACTGGTCTGACCGAAGCAATGCAAAAAATGATTATCGAATATTGTCAATTCGATCCTCAATCCATTCGACAAACAGTTATAGATAAATTCAGCGATCATAAATATTACTGGGCAATTCACAATCTCTATAATGAGATTATGAAAAACTCTCCTAAACTAAAGTGAATTTTCGTTTGTTACTTTTTTTTCAGAATCGGCAATATTCTACCCTTCAATGGCAAGAGAAGAATTCCACCAATTCCCAATAACCCGATTCCAGTAGCTATTACCCGGTAAATAACCGAATCTCCCCAGATAGCAACCAGATAAGCCGCCGCGGTCAAAACAATGATCGCTCCAATTTTATACCAATCGTATTTTATCGGATAATATTTCCGGTTAAAAAACCAGATGGCAATTACCATCGCAAGATACGCCAGAACAGTCGCAATCGCCGCCCCGCTCATTCCCAGGCGCGGTATGAACACAATATTTAGAATTATATTAGTAGCCGCGCCTAATCCGCGAAAAACCGGCTCCCATTTAGTTTTTTCCAGAAGAAAAATACTCGGTAATTGCAACAAATAAAGTGCTTGAAAAAAGTAAGCCAGCATTATGAGCGGCGTGACACTCGTACCAGCCCAAAATTCCGCACCGATCAAATATCGGCCGGAAATTTTAATCCTCACGATATAATTCATCCAGATACTAAAAAACAACCAGCAGAAGGCCAATCCCCCGATAACAAAAAAGGAAACCCTGGCAATAATATTAGGAGTATTTTGCTCACGCCGCGCTTTCAGGAAAAAGGGCTGCCAGGCGGAATTAAACGCCAGCACGAAAACCAGCATAACCGCGGCTAATTTATAGCCAACGCCATATAATCCAACCGTTTCCATATCGGTAAAATATTCGAGGAACCAGCGATCGGATAAATCCAAAATCATTGCGAAAATTCCTGCCGGTAGAAAGGGGAACCCGAACCTGACTAAATTCCTGATGTATTTGCCTGAAATCAAGCGTAAATCCAACCGTTTTAGTACCAGTGGTAAAAGTCCCAGCCAGATCATTCCCGATGTTAGAATATTACTGTAAAAAATTCCTGCCAAGCCAAGCCTGCGATGCACTACCAGAAAAATATTCAATCCCATTGCCAACAAGACATTTGCCAAACTGAACGAGATGAAAGTCAGCGGGCGGCCTTCCGCTCGTAAGACGAGCAAGGTCAAGCCATTCAAGGTATCGAAGAATAAAATAATCAAGCACCAAACGAAAATATGGGGATCGCTCACGCGTAGTACGGCTTGCGATAGGCTGTTGCGCGCTAAAAAAGCTAATCCCAGAATTAGCAAATTCGAAATCAGAACTAGCGAATAGGCACTCGAAAAATAATTCTTACCTTCGCGGTCATTTCCGGTATAGAAATTCAGCAGGGCGGCGTCCGTGCCATATGGTAAAATAATCACCATAAATCCCAGAAAAGCATAAGCAATCGTTATAATGCCGTTCTGAGTTTTATCGAAAACATTGGTGTAAATTGGAAGTAATAGAAAACTTACGAGGCGATTCAGCACTAATCCGCCTAAGTAAAGCGTCGATTCTTTGAAAAATTTTCTGAAATTACCCGACATATTCATATTCAGTTTTTATGATGCGAGGCAGTTTTGGAAAATATCTGTTTCAATTTCACTATCTCGGAACTCTTGAAAAAACCAGCCAGCCATAAAAGAAGCGGATAAGCCACCAGAATAGTGATTCTAATTGTTAGATTCGGTCTGAATAGCCAAATAGGAATCCCACCAGCCAGAGTTAATAGAAACAAAAGCCCAACTCGCCGCAATTCATAAGGCACCCGGAAAAGGCGTTGCGAAACAAAATAACTGCATACAGCTAAAGTAAAATATCCAATCAAGGATGAAAAAGCCGAACCGAGAATTCCGAGGCTCGGAATAAGTATAAAATTAAAGCCCACATTTACCAAAGCCGCGAAAATAGTCAGGTAAGCCAGATAACGGGTCTTCTTTTCAAAATAAATTCCCGGTAGAAACATCTGGTATATTCCCAGAAAAATATATCCCATCAAAATAATCGGCACCATCGGCTCGCAAGATTGATATTCCTTACCGATTAAATAAATCTGACCAATGTGGAAACGCACAATTTCCGGCATTAGAGCAGTCAGCACCAACCAGAAAATCAGCTCAACCAACACGAAATAGGTGAAAATCCGAGCAAATAACAGGCGCGACGATTCCTGCGGGCCAGCTTTCAGGAAAAAGGGTTGCCAGGCATAGTAAAATGCGTTCGTTAAAAGAAGCATAAATATTCCCAATTTGAAACCGGCGCTAAAAACGCCCACCGCCTCTAAACCCATCAAGTGTTCCAGTATATAACGGTTAAGCATTTCCATACAAACCGTAGCTAGCCCAGCGGGAATGAAAGGCAGACCGAAAAGTACCAAATTGCGGGCGCTTTCTCCCGAAAACTGCAGACTTAACCTTGGAATAATTAAAATGAAAAGTATAGTAGTTGTAACGGCAGATGTTATCAGATTACTCTGAAAGATTCCAGCTACTCCGCGCTGAAGATGAGCGACAAAATAAATATTCAGCCCGAACATCATAATAACATTCAGAAGCCGAATACTCATAAATCGAATCGGCCGTTCTTCAAGACGTAGAAGCGCAAACGGCACGTGCGCAATGGCATCGAAAAAAAGAATTCCCGCCGAATAACGCAGGAGTTCACCACGCGCCGCGTCGCCTAATAAAACGCGCCCGAGAAATCCACTGTAACCGTAAATCAAACCACTCAGAATCAGGCTGGTCGAGATCGTTAACCAGATCGAAGTTGATAACAAGCGCTTCCTTACAGCCGGTTCGGTGCTTTCGCCATAATAGCGCATCATCGCCGAATCCAGCCCGTAATTGAAAATTATTATCATAAACCCGTTGAAAGCAAAAACCAGAGACGCCAAACCATATTCAGCCGCTGGCAGAATATTCGTATATAAAGGCAATAGTAAAAAAGTCACCAAGCGGGCTAAAATGGTGCCGACGCCATAAATCAGAGTTTGCTTGGTGAGACTACGAATACTTGAAGTCATATTAATTAAATATCGAAAACGCCCAAATATACGAACTTTTCCGCAGAATCAGCGCCAACTGTAGGACAGGCATTCTTGCCTGTCTATTCCTATTCACCAAGTACTTACTAATTCCCCGTCGTTTCCTTGCTTTATAATAAAACCGCTAAAATTTATTCTAAAGATCGAGATATAATGTGTCCCGCAGAATGCCGCTCGAACCGAATCCCTCCTTAAATCGAGCTAGTCCGAAATTCGGCTCCATATTTACAGTAAAAATACCAAAGTCGAGAAACTTAAAACCCTGCGCAATACATCTTTTTATAATTTCATAAAAAAGGAGATTGACGCCGCGACATTCCTGCCGTTCTTCGTTGTGGCTAATGTAAAAAGCCAGCGATACTTGCGGATTACAATCGAACATTACCACTCCGGCGACCATTTCATCGGCCAGATAAGCCCCGAACAAATGAATCTTTTCGGGAAATAGATCCTTTAGTTGCACCAGTTCTTCCAATGTATGAGTTGGTTGAACGCCGTGGCGGATTTTGAGGTTTTTCTTTAAAATTTTATAAAAATTGGTATAATCCTGCGATTCCCGCACGACCACGCCTAATTTTTGCGCCCGCCGGAAAGCCGTTCGGTTAGATGGTTTAAACTTCGCGACATTCAGGTCGATATTTTCTTCCAATGAAACGATACTCGAAACCTCACGCTTCAAATACTGAAAGCCGTGCTGAATCAGCGCAAAATCTATATAATTGGATAAACGCCGGTTATAAATAATCGGTGGTAGAGTTAGCACGATGCGCTTAATTCGTTCTCGTCGCGCATATTCCATCAATTTTTCCACGAGTTCATAAGCATTTTTAATACTAAGCCCTTCGCGGTAAACAAATCCTCCGTAACTTGCCCCGCGATGCGACCAGAGGGTATCATAGCCGTCCCAATTCCCGCGCGTCGCCGGAAATAGTGCAAACAGCTCCGCCTCCTGACGAAAAATCAGCGAAGCATCTTCGAAGCGCCCCTTCGGATGATACGATAGAAATTGGCAAGTATGGAAGATAGTCCCATTGACGCTCTGGTAAACGAACCTATCCCACTGATCATCTGGAAAATCCTGTTTAATCTCAACCGTAATGGACATTTTGTTTCCTCAAAAAAGTCGGCTTGAATTTAAATTCAACTACCGGCTAAATCAAATCCAATTCACAAAACGGATATTTCACCATATAATCTCCGGATGAAATTTTATGAGATTGTCGGTGTTTTTAGGCAATTTTTTGATGATTTCTTAATTTTCTTTGGTCGGCGTTCGCGCTTTTATTGAAAAATATCCGAGAGCTGATTAAATTGACAGCGTATTTGAATTATCTTAAAAAACCGAAGCAAATAAGGAGTAATTAATGAGTACAATTATCGAAGTAAATGCCCGTGAAATTCTGGATTCGCGTGGCAATCCAACCATCGAAGTAGAAGTCTTGACTGAAAGCGGCTTTTACGGCAGTGCCGCCGTCCCGTCCGGCGCTTCCACCGGCGAACACGAAGCCGTGGAATTGCGCGACGGCGACAAATCGCGCTACCTTGGCAAAGGCACTTTAAAAGCCGTGCAAAATGTCAACGACATCATTGCACCCGAAATCATCGGCGAAGATGTTCTGGATCAAGCTTGGATCGACAATCTTATGATTGGACTCGATGGAACACCCAACAAAGCCAAACTCGGCGCTAATGCAACTCTCGGCGTTTCCCTGGCTGTAGCTCGGGCGGCGGCTAATTTCGTCGGCTTGCCGTTCTATAAATATATCGGCGGCGTCAACGCTCGCGTTCTGCCGGTTCCGATGATGAATATCCTGAACGGCGGTAAACATGCCGATAATAATGTAGATCTACAGGAATTTATGATTTTCCCGGTTGGCGCCAAATGTTTCGCCGAGGCTCTGCGGATGGGCGTGGAAACCTTTCATCAATTAAAAAGCGTCTTGAAGAAAAAAGGTATGAATACGGCCGTCGGAGATGAAGGCGGATTTGCCCCCAATTTACGCAGTAATGAAGAAGCTATCGAAGTGATTTTAGAAGCCGCCGCCAAGACTGGCTATAAAATCGGCACCGAATTATTCATCGCTCTCGACCCAGCCTCATCCTCATTTTACAACACTGAAACGAAAAAATATGAACTAAAATCGGAAAATCGCAGTTTGTCTTCTGAAGAAATGGTTGATTATTATAAAAATTTAGTGGATAAATATCCGATTATTTCCATTGAAGATGGTATGGCGGAAGACGATTGGGACGGCTGGAAGCTAATGGTCAAGAAACTCGGCAATCGAATTCAAATCGTCGGCGATGATCTAACCGTTACCAATGTCGAGCGTCTATCGCGCGCCATCAAGGAAAAAGCCATCAACTCAATATTGATCAAGCTGAATCAAATTGGTACTTTGACTGAGACCCTGAACGCCATCGAGCTGGCTCATCGCAGTGGATTCACTACTGTCATTTCCCATCGCAGTGGCGAAACCGAAGACACGACTATTGCCGACCTGGCGGTGGCGGTCAATTCTGGCCAGATTAAAAGCGGTTCAGCTTGCCGCACGGATCGCATTTGCAAATACAACCAGCTCCTGCGAATAGAAGAAGAGCTAGCTGACAACGCCATTTTTGGAGGAAAGCGCCTATTTAAATGAGAAAAAGCCGTCCAAAATCTATTAAAAGTAAAGACGGTTCCGGTTATTTGCACAAACTTTACTGGATTCTCGGAATACTTTGTGCAATTACCCTTTTTATCATTTTTTTTGTAATTGGCGATTACGGTCTATACCAAATCTACTTACTCAATAAGCAAAAAGAACAGATTGAAAATCATCTAGTAGAGTTGCAATATACGCAGGATTCTTTATTGATCGAGAAAACCCGATTGGAAAGCGACCTGCAGTATATCGAAAAATTAGCCCGTGAAAAGTATCGAATGGCTAAGAAAGGCGAAAAAGTCTTTCGCGTTATCGAAAAACCGGTTGAGCGTCTAAATTAACCGAGCGCGATTACTGCTCTGAAAATTGGCGTTAAATCACAGAATTTATATCTTTCACCGGTTGAATTGATAAATTAAAGCCCGTTCTCACAACCTGCGGGCGCTTTGAAGGAGGAAAATATGGAAAAGCGATTTTTATTTTGCTTGTTGTTGTGCATTGGTACAGCTCAAGCCGCTTTCGAAATTCATCAGGCTTCTCCAATCATTATTGCCGGTGGTGGAACTATATCAGTGTTCCCCGATGGATCAAATCCGGCATCCTTAGTTGAGAAAAAAGGCTTATCTACCTGCTGTAACTTCTCCAACCTATACGGTATTAAAAACCTGCAAACCTGGGACATTGGTCTATTTTACAACCACCACTCCAAAACCAGCTTGGCTTTGCGACTAAACACATTAGGGAATCTGGTTTACCAGGAAAAAACAATCGGTTTTTCCCTCGCCCGCAAGATTTCATCGCTAATTTCTCTCGGGGCAACCGTCAATTATTACGATTTGACAATTTCCAATTATCCGCGAACCGGCACCGTGGGACTGAATTGCGGCTTAAAATTGTTTCCCGATTCGACTCTCGGCTTCGCTATTTTATTTGAAAATCTCAATGCACCCAAAATTTGCGATCGCCAAGAACCTTTGCCTCAGGTTTTCGCTTTCGGTTGGCAATGGAAGCCGATTCGGCGCGGTGAGATATCGGGTGAAATTTTCAAGGACACGCGTTTTCCATTCACCTGGCGGAGCGGAATTCGATTTGAGGTATTTCGCGGATGCAATTTGCTAGCCGGAGTTCAATTTAATCCCGATCGGCTTTCGGGCGGTTTGGAACTTGCCTGGTATAAATTCCAGATAGCCGTGGCGTTTTTACATCATCCAACTTTGCCTTATACCGTTTATTATCAATGCGGCTTAAATTTCTAATCGGACTCCTATTTAGCTATCTGATAATTGCTATTGCCGAAGCCCCGGCATTTGGTCAAAATGACTTATCGGCAGATATCCTCGATAATTATTTTACCGACAATACTTTGGATATTGACGAATTGCAAGAATTAATTTATGCCTATCGTGACAATCCGCTGGTCTGGGAAACTTGCCGGATTAAGGACTTGCGCGCTTTGCCGCTAAATGACTATATCATATCTCAATTAATTGAGCTAAAACGTCACTACCCCAAGAGCATAAATCTGAAAGCACTGGTAAAAGATACAATTTTTACAACTGCCGAAATTGAAGCCATCAGCTATTTTATTGATTTTTCAGTGAAAAGAACGAAGCCGAGCCAGATAGTAAATTTCATTTCCTTAAAAAGACAGGAATATACTAGTTTACAGAAATCACTCCAACGAGCGCGTTGTTATTCACCTCAAGGCTGGTTCACGGGAATAATTGTGGAAAACGATAGCGATGAACCTATTTTAGGTGATTATTGGAACATCAGTCTGCGTTCTCCGAAGTATTTTAACTCTTTAGAAATTCTGGGCGGAGCCTATCGCTTACAATGGGGCCAGGGTTTGCTTTTTGCTAATAATCTAATGAGTGGTCGCAGTACTGACGCAACCGGTAATCTGAAGACTTCGCGATCAGGGGTAAGCAATTATCTGGGGTCTGACGAAAACCGCTATCTTTTCGGTTCGGCCGCCCAGTACACCTCTGGATATTTCAAGTTAATCCCCTTCATTTCACATCACCGGCTCGATGCTACTATTGACACTAATGGAACGGTTAAAAATTTGCGCTCCGATGGCTTGCATATTAGCTCAAGTCAACTCCGAGCTAAAGACGTTTTGCTGGAAACATTAGGAGGAGCAAGTTTGCTGGGCGAGTGGGATCAAGGCTCGGCTGGAATTTTGGTCTATAATGCTAATTATTCGACTGATTTATTTGCCTTAAACGGACATCGCAAAGTTAGCGGGCTATCATTTTTACATAATTACCAAATAAGCGACTGGACGATAAGCGGTGAATGGGCAGTCCAGGAAACCGGTAAAAAAGGCATAATTCAAAATCTTCATCTAAGTAGAGATCGTGTAAGTTTTTGTGCGGGCTGGCGCTATATCGAACCTGATTTTTTCGCTCCGCTCGGCAATCCTTTTCGCAAGTTCTCCAGTCTTTCCGGCAATGAAACCGGTTTATATTCCGCTCTGAAAATCAAACTGCCGGCTCGCTGGTGGTTCTCCGGCTATGTTGATTTCTTTCGTGAATTAAAAAATTCCGAGCCTGGTGTAGCAATCCGGAATGGGCGGGAATCCCTCTGCGGATTTAGCCGTCAAGCTCGCAATAACGACTTAATTGAAGCTTGGTATAAAGTCAATCGCTACTATCACACTAGTCTGCCACAGCAACCGCGCGATTATCAGCTTAAATTGCATCTCAGGCATTCCTTTAGCACTTCGTTTTCCGGTGAAATCAGAACAACTTTCAGATGGAACGATTCAATTCCTTTCGCTGAAAGTAGCCAGGCACTTAGCGTTGTAGGAAAAGTCTCGATTTCCAAATATACCCGTGTGACCGCCGGGAACACCCACTATTTTACCGGTTCGTCCGACTTAAAGATTTATTTTTACGAACCTGGCTTGCCTTTCCGCTTTAATATGACTCTATTAACCGGCACTGGTCAGCGCTATTTTCTGATAATCAGCCGACGAATCGGTTCAAATTGTGAAATAGCCGGCGCAGTCTATGGACGGAGCAATGAGTCTATTCATACAAATGACAACAGTTTTGATTTTTCAGGTGATTTGCAATTGACCTTTGACTTATGATCTAGAAGTGTGTAATTTCCCGACGATTGTGAAGATTTTTAAACCTTATATTCTTCTTCTATTATTTTTGGTTAATTGTCATAACCTATTAGCGGATCAGCTTGTCATTCAATCTCCTCGTCCGAAAACAGGTACGAGTATATCGGTTCTCTACTTTGATAATTGTGCTTATTTTTCCGTAAAAGACTTCGCTCAAGCGCTCGGATTAAGAACTTATAACAATCCTGAAACTGGCAAGATAGTCCTCTATTTTTCCGGTAAATCGGTCAAAATCACGGCTCATAGTGCTTTCGTTATGCTTGATACTAGAATACTGCAAATGTCTCAGCCAGCTATTTTGGTAAACCGTGACGAGATTTTTGTTCCACTCTACTCATTTCTTGACCTGATGAAGCGGTATGTCATCCCTAAATTTCAATATCATCTTGACAGAAGCTCTTCAATTTATGAGCTAGTAGAATTGCCGGGAGCAACTCAAGCTCCGTCAGCATCTACGGTAACAACTTTTGGGACAAAGCCGGGTATCATTTACGACATCCAGTTTGAAGAACGCGGCAACGGCTTGACGATGAAAATTTTAACCAATGCTCCCTACGAAAGTTCAGACTTTTCTTCTTTCTTCCGCGGTGATGAGTGGTTCTACCTTACTATTCTCGGAGCTACCTGCGATTCAGCCGCGCTTTCACGTCGGGATCCGATTCCTTCAGTGTCAATTGTTGAAGCTATTCCAGTAGGGAATTCGGTTCAAATTACCCTTAAATTGAAGCAAAAATATGACAGGGCAAATGCCTATTACGATGCGCGCAGTGGTAAAATTTTAGTTACTCTAAATGTGCCACTGACCAGTGCTACGCTCAAAAAAATTGAAGAAGTCAAAAATACCTGGATTGTTGATACCATTGTCATTGATGCCGGACACGGAGGGAAAGATTCTGGCACACCCGGTCGTTGGGGCTATAAACACGAAAAGGATATCGTGCTGGACATCGCTCTTCGATTGGGTAAATTGCTGGAACAGCGCAACGATCTAAAAGTGGTCTATACCAGAAAAAACGATGAATTTATTCCTCTCTGGAAAAGAACCCGTATAGCTAACGATTCTGCTGGTAAGCTTTTTATCAGTTTGCACATCAATGCGCTTCCATCCGGTACAAGAAGCAGTGCCGAGGGAATCGAATTGTACCTCCAAAATCCGACTATTAGGACGCAGGAATCTATAGAAGTTGCCCGCCTGGAAAATGAGGTCATTCAGTTAGAAACCAGTGACGACAAGGCTAAGTATAAGGACTATGATAATCCTTCTCACATTCTGGCTAATATGGTTTATAATACCTACCTGCACGATAGTGAGAAATTCGCTGAAATATTATCGCGCAATATTTCTGAATATGTGCCCCAGAAAAACCGCGGCGTCAAGCAAGCCAATTTTTACGTCCTGGTCGGCGCTTCAATGCCCAATTTACTATGTGAACTTGGTTATAATGATAATCGCAACGATGCCAAAAAATTGAACGATCCGGCTCATCGCCAGAAAATCGCTTTAGCCCTTTATAAAAGCGTTATTGAATTCAAGGAATATTGTGACAAATCAGTGGCTCAAAGTAAGTAACAAGCGGAATCTGCCCATTGGGGTTTTCGATTCGGGTCTGGGCGGGTTGACCGTAGTCAAACAACTTTTTCGCCAATTACCGCAGGAACAAATATATTACTTCGGCGACACTGCCCGAGTGCCCTACGGCAATAAAAGCGTCGAAACCGTCCAAAAATTTGCGATCCAAATCGCCAGATTCTTAGCCGAACGAAGTGTGAAAATGATCGTAGTAGCCTGTAATACAGCCTCTAGTGTCGCGCTGGAATTACTGCAAGATCAATTCGACTTGCCGATTATTGGGGTAATCGAACCAGGAGCGCGGTCAGCCCTGGCAATATCGCCCGCCAAAAAGATTGGCGTCATCGGTACTACCGGAACCATTAATTCCGGAAAATACGTTGAAGTGTTAACCGCTCTCGATAAATCTGTGCAGGTCTTTTCCCAGGCTTGTCCCCTGTTTGTTCCACTTGTCGAAGAGGGATGGGGTGAATCACCTGTAACGGAAATAGTTGCACGGGAATATTTGCAGAATCTCGTTCCAAAAATTGACACTCTTATTTTAGGCTGTACCCATTACCCAATTATTAAAAACGTAATTCAGCGGATAATTGATAGCAATATCCAGATTATAGATACCGCTATAGAAACGGCTAATCAAGTACGCTTGATTCTGAATCAGCAGGGGCTATTAAACGATTTGGAAAGAACACCGGAACATCGTTTTTATGTGAGCGATTTACCGCAGAAGTTCGAAGAAATCGCGATGCGATTTCTGGGCGAGCCAATCGCCAATGTCGAACGAATCAACCTCGCAGATTGTTGCTAATGTCATCCTCAGATGCCGCCGATCTACGGCCTATTTTAAGTTACTTATATTCTTTGAATGGTCGCGGTATCAAACCAGGCTTAGAGCGTATCCAAAAATTACTCGATGCGATCGGTAATCCCCAGAACGCTTATAAGGTGATACACGTTGCCGGGACTAACGGAAAGGGTTCGACCTGTGCAATCATGGCTAATGTTTTGCAGGCCGCTGGATATCGAGTGGGACTATATACTTCGCCACACCTTTTGATTTTCAACGAACGAATTCGAATTAATGGCCAGAAAATCCCTGATGCCGAGATTGCTCTATTCACCGAACGTTGGCGCAAGCTAATTGACGAACTAAATTGCAGTTTTTTTGAAGCCACAACGGCTATGGCGTTGGACTATTTTAAAAAAAATAAAGTTGATCATGCTGTTCTTGAAACCGGTATGGGCGGACGTTTTGACGCCACCAATGTTACGCTCCCGGAAGTGGCCGTCATTACTCCCATCGGGCGTGATCATCAGGAATTTCTTGGTCGCCGACTTGCCCAAATTGCCTATGAAAAAGCCGGAATAGTCAAAAGCGGGATTCCTTGTATAGTCGCACGTCAAACACCACGCGTTCTCAATTTTTTAAGTAAAGAAATCAATTGCCGCGGTGGTGATTTTTACTATGCTCCTGAACAATGTCAAATCACGAATATCCAGCGTTTTCCCGAACGACAGGTACTAAGTTTAATTGTAAATAATCTTAAAATTGACACGGTTAAGTTTCCGCTAATTGGTGATCATCAGCTAATAAATTTACAGGCGGCTGTCAGTGCCCTAAAACGAGTGAAGAGTCTGGAAATTTCACCAAAAGTTTTGCGCGATGGAATCAGCGGGGTAGTTTGGCCGGGACGCTTGCATATACTGTCCCACAAGCCATTAATCTATTTCGACGTTGGCCATAATCAGCATGGTATTCGCCAGGTAGTAAAGGCGCTAAAACAAATATTTCCAACTCAACCGGTCCATTTAGTACTGGCACTGGGTAGCGTAAAGAAATACGATCGCATCGGTAAAATTATCCAGCCACTCGGTGGAGATATTTATTTAACGGAAATTCCTGACCATCCTTCAGTTTCAGCCGAAATATTAGCCGACGTAATTCGTAAACAAATTCCATCCAGGCTGATTTATGTAGATAATAAACTCGAACGATTATTAAATTTTTTAGAAATTCAGATAAAACCTGATGAAATATTATTGATAGCCGGAAGTCATTACCTTGCTCCACAGGTTTTGCCCTTTTATGGGGTGTCCTTGACTTGAGAATGGTCATTGGTCATTGGTCATTAGTGAAAAGGCTGAGAAAAAAGACTGAGAAAAGAGAATGAGAATTAGAACGGAGAGCGTCAAACCTAACCATTCAGTTTATCATTACGGCCTTAAGAACATCTCCGGATGGGAAGCGAAGTCCTAGCGGAAAAAATGGAATTTTCAGCGCTGTAGTAGTATTTTCGTAATTATCCATTACCCTTTCCTATATCATCAACGTTATATGAACTTGATAACTTTTGCGCCTTAAATTCCATTCGCTGGGACTAAGCGAACCCCCGTGAGATGTTCTTTAGCCGTTGCCTTTTTTGGTTCTTTTTTCGGCAAAGGAAAAAAGAACAGGAAGGTTGGTCATTGGTCATTGGTCATTAGTAAAGAGGCTGAGGAAAGAGACTGAGAGAGAATTCAAATCTTAGTCTTTTTTCTCAACCTTAATCTTTCTTTTAGGCTGAGGTAAAGTAAAAAGATAATGTGGGTTGAATTGGCGACCCGACCAGTGCCAATGTAGCGATTTAGCCAATCGCCCTTCATATCTCGTATCTATGTTGGAGTTTTGATTCAAGTTAGAACAACCCACTAATTCTCCGAAGGCTTCATGGGAGTCTCTGATGAGGGAGCATTTACTGGAGAATTCATAAAATTCAACTCGACTCAAGCCTGCTAAGAAAGTTTTAAGAAGGATTCAGGTTTTTTGATACTACAGTCAAGTCTCCTTGCTTAGTCCCAATCTTAGCTTTAGCCAAAAAAAGCTGAATTTGAGAGTGAAAAATTACTGATTACGAGTAAACGCGATCTTCTGATCTAATGTCCATTTAATATACTGCTGAGAAAAATTATATTTGACTTATGAATTTGACTATTTAAATTAGAGACATTAATTAATAATCAATTAATTTTTTGACCTACCTCTATTTAGACTAACGATTCGTGTAAAACCTTTAAAAAAGGAATAACTATGGAAAATGAGTTGACTATTGCAAAACTGCAATCGATGAAAATCAAAGAATTGTCCGATATAGCTAATCAGCTGGAGATTCCAGAAACAACCGGCCTTAAAAAAATGGATTTGATTTATAAGATTCTTGAAGCCAGTGCTCAAAAAGAAGGTAAAATATTTGCCCAGGGTGTTCTACAGGTGATGGATGAAGGCTATGGATTTTTACGCTCTGAGAAATCGAGTTATTTACCTGGTTCTGATGATATATACATATCACCTTCTCAAATCAAACGATTTGGTTTGCGAACCGGTCATATTGTTTGTGGACAGATACGGCCTCCTAAAGACAACGAACGTTTTTTCGCACTTCTTCGCGTTGATGCGGTTAATATGATGGATCCGGAAGAGGTAAAAGCGCACCCGGTTTTTGATTCCCTGACGCCTTTATATCCTCAAAGCCGAATTCAGCTCGAAACCGATTCAAAAAACATCTCGATGCGCATTATGGATTTGCTTTGTCCAATTGGCAAAGGCCAGAGAGGACTGATTGTTGCTCAACCAAAAACCGGGAAAACGACTTTGCTTCAGCAAATTGCCAATAGTATTACTACCAATCACCCTGAAATTACGTTGATGGTATTGCTAATTGACGAACGTCCCGAGGAAGTCACTGATATGGAACGTTCCGTCAAAGCCGAGGTCATTAGTTCGACTTTTGATGAACCGCCGGAACGTCACGTCCAAGTGGCAGATATGGTCTTAGAAAAAGCCAAGCGTATGGTCGAACTGGGATTTCATGTTGTCATTTTGCTGGATAGTATTACCCGTCTTGGGCGAGCTCATAATGCCGTCGTTCCCCACAGTGGTAAAATCCTATCCGGTGGTATTGACGCCAATGCTCTACACCGCCCCAAGCGCTTTTTTGGTTCTGCCCGAAATATCGAAGGCGGTGGTAGCCTGACAATTATCGCAACGGCTCTGATTGATACCGGTTCCCGTATGGACGACGTGATCTTTGAAGAGTTTAAGGGCACCGGTAATATGGAATTAGTACTGGACCGCCGGTTAAGCGATCGCCGTATTTTCCCTTCAATGGATGTCAATCGTTCCGGTACGCGCAAAGAGGAACTCTTACTTTCAGCGGCGGAACTGGCACGAGTCTGGATTTTGCGGAAATTATTAAGCGAGATGACTCCGATTGAAGCTATGGAATTCCTGATTGATCGTATGAATCGCACCAAGAGCAATCGTGAATTTCTCAAATCTATGAACCAGTAAACGGCTATTATAACATCTTAAGGGCGATTTCCCATCACTGATTATCCGAATCCAGTGCAAACGTCGTCGGAAATATCACCGGTAATTCATTAAAAATATACGGAAGAAATCGGTTCCAGAACCACTATCTGCTGAAAATAACTTTATCCTCGATTCCACTACCAATTGGAAAAGGTGTTCGGTTGGTTGGTCAACTTGTGAAACGTGTAAATTGTGTAAAAATTGATGTTGGCTTAACAATCACACTATTGTCAAGAATTATTGTCTTTAATCTATTACAATTCACCAATTCTCTCAAGAATATACCCTTAAACCATAATCGTAAAGCACTCGCTTAATTCTAAATGAACTATTATACTATTATTAATGACAACTCTGTAGATTTTGGTGATCTACTTATCCTGCTCGAGCAAATTGCGCAAAGCCGGTAAAATGAAAACGCCGGATAAATCCTGACTTTTTAGTATTTTTAGTAAAAAGTCAACCTGCAAATCCAACGGAGTGTATTGGTTGATTACAATTTTTTTTTCACTCTGCACTAGACAAGCGCCTTCCTTAAAGTTTCCCAGTCCGTAAACAACGATATAACCGAGGCGTTCGAGTAAATGTTCGCATTCAGTTCGTAATTCCAGGAGACGTTTATTGGATAATTTCTTAGGCATATTATTTACAGGTGATCAGCAAAGCCTTCCCGCGCCAGCATTTCGACTAAGTCTTTGACTCTCTCTGAGTCACCGCGATTTACGACCAGAATGGAATCCTTAGATTGCACGATGATTAAATCGCTCACTCCGACGGCCGCTAACAAATTTTTCCGCGAATAGAAATAACAACCATGGGTATCCAGAGTAGCTACGTTGCCAATCAAAACATTACCGTTCTTGTCCTTGGTCTTTAAGTCATATACAGCGTCCCATGAACCGACATCGCTCCAGTCGAAATTTCCCTGAACAACGTAGACGTTCTTGGCTTTTTCCAGAATTCCATAATCAATTGAAATTGACTGAATCATCGCCCAATGGCGTTTCAGAGTGGATTCATATTCGGGCGTGTCGATAGATTTAGCGATGGATTGTAAGCAAGCGTATAATTCAGGGATGAAGTTTTTTATGGCATTTAAAATATTGATGCCTTTCCAGATGAACATACCGCTGTTCCAGAGAAATTCGCCGCTTTCCAGAAATCGTTCGGCTGTAGATAGATTGGGTTTTTCGGCAAAGGTTTTCACCTTATAAACTGAATCTTCGATAACTTTGACGTTTTTGTCAACTTGGATATAACCGTAGCCGGTTGCCGGACGAGTCGGTTTAATTCCAAAGGTTACAAGAGCGGTATGATCCCTGGCGAATCGAAAACCGATACCGATTGATTTTTTAAACTCGTCGATATTGCTGATATAATGATCAGCTGGAAAAACGCCAATAACTGCTTCCGGGTCTTTATTAACGATTAAAGCTGTAGCCAGACCGATAGCTGGCGCCGTATTTTTACCATAAGGTTCACATATTATGTTTTTCTCCGGAAAGCCTTTTAAGGTTTTTAAAATGCTCTCTTTCATATTTTGGGCAGTAATGATAAAGATTTTCTTCTCATCTGAAATACTTTTCAATCGTTCATAAGTCATCTGAAGCATAGTGGTTTCACCAATGACATCTAATAATTGCTTCGGACGTTCGCGGCGACTGCGAGGCCAAAAACGCTTGCCAATTCCACCTGCCATAATTACGGAATACATTTTTGAATACTCCTATTTAAACTAAAAAATTTCACAAGAGACTGCGCAAGGAAATCCACTCTGAATTTTTATAAAATAAAGGTGAGTCTGCAAAAAATATAACAGGATGTTATCAAACTTTAATCTTTTCTGATAATTCACCGCAGTCATTAGTAACTCCAATTAACTTCGGCTGTTTCCCAGCGGGAACGTACATTAATTTCGTCTTGATATGTTCGATACGGTTCCGCCGGGAGATAGGGCACTAAGCGCCCGAAGTCGTATTTTCCATTGCAATTGCGGTCTTCCCAAATGGCAAATTTATATTTTCCAGGTAGTAAATCTATGAATTCGTAAAATCCGGTACTGTCAGGCTGAGTCTGGCGGAAAAATTTATCAGAGCCGGTGAGTTTAGCATCAATAATCAGATTTTTGAGATTACCGCCATTTCTGGAAATAATTTTACCCGAAATACTGCCGAACAAATTTTGATCTATTGTACTGAATTTCAAGATGAATAAAGAGTCCTGAAAAAAATTACCGGCATAGTCGCACCAGTTACGGCAATTGATCTGTAATAAATGATTGGAAGCCGAAATTAGTGGTTTCTGCGGTTCAATGATAAAAGAATTGGCGTCAATCCAGGATGAATGGATTGCAACGTTTACTGTATCGTGGTAAAAAAGGGCAATGTTCTGCGCTAAAGTATCTTGATAAACCGGCTCACTCAGGTTGATTTGTATTGCCGTTGACAATTCAACGTTGGTGGCGTTGGCTGGTGGGTTTGTCGAGATAATTTTCGGCTTTAGGGAATCCGAGCGAGTCGTCCAAATAAATTGGGCAGTGCGGCTGTCAATGGGAAGAGTTTCGGCTTCTACATCTCTGATTCCCGACACGCTAATCTGGTGTTCGCTTTGAGGCGTAAGATTTTCAGCTAACAAAATAATCCGAGTTGGTTGCTCCTCACTTACCCAGGCGTGTTTTACTATAACCTTTTCATCCGCAAAAACAAAATTAGCCCGCGTTAGGTGAGTGTCCATCAAGGGGCGAGAGAAGTTCAATTCCAAATAACCATCAATCGGTTTAGCGTTTATTAGCCGGAACGGTTTCAAATACCTTTTTGATAAGCGAAAATTGATATTTTCAAGATAATCGTGCCGGTTTTTAATAATAAGCGGCTCAGTTTGGGGCAGTGCCAGCAGATCGTTTTCGGAGACGAATTTAGGACGCGGCCTTTCACCGGAAACCGCCAGAGCGCGGTATTCGCCGACCGGTAAATTAGTCGCCTGATAATTGCCATCTTTATCCACCGAAACGATATAATCTGGTTCGGTTAACCAGAGAGTGTCCGGGAAAGAAACATTTTTTCTATAAAACCAAACTTGGGTTTTTGAATTGGTAGGAATGTCAGTCACGACCCCAGCTATCATTCCTTGGTCAATCGAGTCGCCGGTGGCAAAGGCAATTTTGATTTCCTGAGCGGTGGCATTGTTCTGGTAATCTTTCAGATTGCGCCCAAAATTGAAGATGTAGGTGCGATCTGGTTGTAACGGCTCGTTTAGTTTGACAATCACCTTACGATGTTTGACTTTTACCTGGGGCGCAGTTGAGAGGTTCGGTGTTACTTGCAAAATCCCATCAGTTATACGTGCATCAATTGGCTCAGAAAAATTCAAGATGAGATCAGAGTTAAGATCAACATTGGTAGCGCCGTCTTGTGGAAAACTTGCCAAAAGCACCGGACCGGTGCGATCGACTGGTCCCCCACCAGGACCGCCCTGAGCCGCACACCCGATAAGAACCGCACAAATCGCTATCAGAGATGCCCATTTTATCTGGCGTGTAAAGGTTATCATTAATTTGAGAACTGACATTATACTAAGCTTATTAGAACAGTAATGTATGAATCGTTCCGGTTCGGTTTAACCGGTTTAATTGTCACTAAATAATGGCTAATTGTTTACCTATTTGGGCAAATTTGTCCAAAACAAAATCCAGCTGTTCCTGGGTATGAGTGGCGATATAGCTGGTCCGAAGGCGCGAAGAGTTGCTGGGAACTGCCGGACTGACAACGGCATTGGTATAAACACCGGCTTCGAATAACATTTTCCAGAACGTGAAAGTTTTCATATCGTCACCAATAACAATCGGAATCACCGGGGTCTCGCTAGTCGAGGTATTAAATCCCAAACGCTTGAACTCCCGGCGCATATAATTACCAATATCAATTAATCGCTGACGGCGTTCGGGTTCAGATTTGATGATCTGGAGAGCGGCCCGGGTAGATGCCACCACACTCGGCGGCAGACTGGCGGTAAAAATCATACTCCGGGCGATGTGTTTGATGTAATCTATAACTTCAAAATCGCCGGATACAAAGCCGCCGACAGCGCCGAAAGACTTAGAGAAAGTGCCCATAATCAAATCAACCTGATCACTCAAACCAAAGTGAGCCGCAGTGCCATTACCATTAGGCCCCAGAACACCCAAAGAGTGGGCGTCATCAACCATAATTCTAGCCCCGGAAGCTTTAGCAATCTGCACAATTTCGGGCAAGTTGGCGATATCGCCTTCCATTGAAAAGATACCGTCCACAATTACTAATTTTCCGCTATTGTCTGGTACATTTTTCAAGACTTTAGCCAGATCACTCATATCATTATGGCGATAACGGACGGTATTAGCCCCGGAGAAACGGCAACCATCCACGATGCTTGCGTGATTAAGCCGATCAATAATAGCATAATCTTTTTTATGTAGGAGACTTGAAATGACTCCCATATTAACCAGATAACCGGTTGAAAATATCAGAGCGGCTTCTTTGTTGGTGAACTCAGCCAGTTCCCGCTCGAATTCCTCATGAATGTCCAGAGTTCCGTTCAAAAACCGACTACCGGTGCGGCCGGTGCCATATTCGTTGAGTGCCTTCTGAGCGGCTTCAATAACTTTTGGATGATGAGTCAGTCCTAAGTAATTATTAGAACCAATCATTATTTTGGGCTGACCTTTATAAATCATCACCGTGTCGTCACCACCCGAAAATGGTATAAAATAGGGATAATATCCATTTTCCCGCGCAATCTGAGCATCTTTATAAGCGTAGCACTTTTTAAATAAATCCATTGTTCACACCGTAATAAATTTCAATATGCGTTGCAAATTTAAAGTGGGATATATTGATTTGCAAATTGATAAATAACTGAGATTTTTGCCCAAATGTGATATTAATTACATTTTCTAATTCAGATCATATTAAATCGTAAACGTCTAAAAAATGGAGGACTTATGAAAACGTTGCTAAAAATATTGATGGTTGCTTTGATAATTGCCATAGCTCTTTTTGCACAGACTCCCGACCTTATTCTCCAGCGAGAAATAACTCCAGAATATGATGCTTATCTGGACAGTATGGAGACGGAATATCAAAAATTATTACCGGAGGCTGATGATGCTCAGACGATGAAAGCTCATATGGGGCTTGCAATTATTCAAGCTACCCGGGTGTATATTGACGGCGATACCCTGATTAATGATCTGGAATATTTAATGGAAGAGATACAGACCAATATTGAGCTAAGTCTTGAACAAACCTACACAGATATTTTTCCGTTGTTTGCTGTCGATAATCCGAATGAATTTGTTTTGAATCTCACTGAATTTTTCGAATCCGGCCTATATCCAGTTTACCGTGATTCGATTAGTGAGTGGTTGACTGAAAATAGCCAACTAGCCGATGAGATTGGACAGGACATTGGTTATTTTGGCAATAAAGTAGATCCGTTGTTTGATGCTTTCTGTGAGCATATTGATTCCGTATTTACCGGTACGGCTGATTTTGAATTTAGGGTTAAGATTATGGGTTCAAAATATCAGGACGATATGTTCGTATTTTCCAGAACATTTTTCAATCGCTTAGAAATGATTGGTGAATTGGGTGAGGCTATGGCTGAAACTGTGGGCAATGGATTTACCCAGATTATGGATTCGCTAAATTGTAACAGCACTGCAATTGACCCAGGAGTAGTTGTTGTTCAAGAAGGGCTCGATTCCCTAAATGCTTTAATTGACAGTGTCCAAGTGTTACTCATAAACCAGCCATTTGCACCGCTTGAACTTGAATTGGCTTGGATGGATTCCCTGCAAAAGGGAATTGACGAATTCGACGCGATTTTAGCTGGCAAAACTTATCCGATCGGTCCCGAATCTGAAAATAAAGTCATCCGTCCGCGTGGTATCCTCGAAAGTTTGGCACATCCTGATGGTCCGACGGGCGTTTTTAAGGATTTCTATCGCGGTGGAGAAAACCAGTCCTACACTTTCTATAATACTTTCCCTCAAGGTATAACGACCGAAATGTATGCTATGATCGCCTCCGATCTTATTTTGAATAGTTATGATACTCGAGAAGAATTTGAAGCGCGTATCCATTCTTATCAGGCTAATTTGAAGCAGAAACCCAGCCTAAAACCGGATGAACATTTCGGTCTGGCGCTGACTCTGCTCTACGATTTGAATGAAGAATTCTTCGGAAATGTAGATGATGCCATTCGCATAATTTCCGAAGGACAGATTGACAGCCTCGTGGATACCTACGACTGGAGTGATTTTGACGTGCAGGATCAGATTGACGAAATTCGCTATCATGTTGATCAATATATTGAGAGTGAGGAACCGACCAATTTTGTTATTCTCACGAAAGAGTACGGATATAGTCAGAATCCATACGCAGATCCAAATCCTTATGTTTTAGATGCCAACAGTGAATTTTCACTCACTTTTCTTGCCGTTCCACAGGTAAAAATTGCCACCGCCGCGATTGAAAAGGCTTGCGAAGGTTTGTCAAAAATCGGTGATGTTTTAAACGGTTTATATAGCGAACTCGATCAGATGTTCATTTTGGATCTCGATCCGAACTACCTGGATTTTTCTGAGGTTGAAGGACCGATGGATGTAATCAGCATATTGGAACAATCTAATCCCGAATTTTTGACCGTTACTGATTATGGCGTCGCTCAATTTCATGAAATGGGCGATTGGCTCGAGGGTTCGTTCAATAGTTTGTGGATTTTCTTCAATAATCTGAGTGGACTTTTTAATGCAATGCGACCCTATCAGGATGACTTTGGGATAGATGCCGCTCAAATGCAAGGAATTTCGACTATGTCGGCCGAAATGGCTTGGGCTCTCTATCGTGATTTTGCGAATCCGGATTCTACTGTTATCATTGACGGTGAGCGAGTCAATGTTTCAGCCTGGTTCGATAATCCGCCGACAAGTTTCCTGGTTATGATGAAGAATTTCTTTATGGGCACCGACAGCACCCTGGGCGGAATGTTTCCCGACCGGATTAAAGTCGGCATCGCGCAGGAAAATCAAGCTTTACCGACCGAATTCAAGCTTTATCCAGTTTACCCTAATCCCTTTAATCCAGTGGCAAATATCACATTTGATTTACCGCAAGCCGCCGATGTCAAACTGTGCATTGTTGATCTGCAGGGACGAGTAATCGAACAGATCGTCAATCGCAGGATATCGGCGGGTCAGATTTCCTACGATTGGAATGCTTCCCACTATCCATCTGGGATCTATTTTGCCTTGCTGGAAGTCAATGGTCACCGGAGCATCCGCAAAATGACTCTGCTTAAATAGGACCAGAGTTGCAACTGATCCATCAGTTTTTTGTGGGGAAAAGCCACTACCTTTTCCCCACTTTTTTTTTGACTGTCAGTCTGTCCAATTTGGCATTTGCCAGCCATTGGCAGGCTTCGATTTACGATTTACTGGCATTCCCTGAAATTCCAACTGCAACATTTGCCGAACTGAATTCACCGGGTTCGCCTTTTATTAAAGCCCGAATCGGTTATGATGATATTTATCGCAAAAAGGTTGATCAACAGACGACTTTGACCATCTCCGAACAGACGAATACCTTGCAACTCAATTTGCCTTTTCGTCTAAGGCAAACATCTCATCTAATCAAAGCCGAGGCGGCAAGAAATTTTTCCAATTTTGACAATCTCAGCGATCAGACCAGTCTGGTCAGTCATTGTCAAATTGATAATACTTATTTTTCGACTTTATGGGCAATGGCTTACGAACGTATTCACTTCGGTGGCGGCTTGGAATATAACTGGAACTCAGCCCCCTTTTTAATTAATATTATTTCGTTCCCTCATTCCGAAGATGAACTTACTAATAAATACTTTTTCGACTTGCTGGAACCGACTTTTGGAGAGGAATTGACTAACACCTTGCACGTTAATCAGATCGGTTATTCACTATGGACTTCACTTTCTCTGAATAGCAATTATCATCTCGGTTTGGCAATTCGGGCAACTGATTTTGATTTCCACTGGCGTATTCGTTATATCAACACCGGTCAAGAGGCGACTTTAGCCGGGCAACGGCAAATTGACCTTCCAATTAATGGATTAAATCATTATTACCGACTTGCTTTGAGTTCAGGCCAGGGTTTGGTAAGAGATATTTCTGTGACTTTTTTACGCAATGATTTCAATTATTTCATAGATAATAATCGCCCTGATTTGACTGATTTGGATTCGCTTGGGCAGGGGTATATCGATCGCGAAGGTTATGCAATTCAGTTTACATTGGGTAAAAAATTATTCGAAATATCTGGTGGTCTATCTTATGCCAATTACGAGTCAGATATTTTTCTAAGTACACCCGTACTCGGATTCGAGTGGGGAATAGCGCCGATCTTTCATTCGGCGGAATTGAATTTTTCATACGGACATTCCTTTAGTCAGCAGATTGGTTTTGGGACAAATTTCAACTGGCAGAATATTAACTTTCATGCCAAGGCTTTATATTCTCATACCTTATTCGATTTCTGGTTACAAGGGAAAGCCAAATTGATGATGGGTATTAAATCGGATCCGCTGGATTATCCTTACAAATATAGTCTCCATTTATTCGATTTAAATGCCGAAGCAGAATGGCGTCAAGGCCCGCTCGGCATCATCTATACCTTTCGGCAACTAATACCGTCCGGTCGCAGAATGGATGATAGCCCGATTCGTTTTTCTAAAAAAGTGCCCGGCGTGGAATACACTTACCTTGGGGGCCAACAGCACCAGATCAATCTCGCTTATTATTTTTAATCATCCAAAAAGTAAGAATTATATTTCTTGCTTACGAAGTAAGGGTTTTTTGAAATCGTTTGGGATTAATTTTATTTATCTTCAAATGGTGGATATTCTGTCTTGATACTTTACCTAATGTTCGAAAAATGTTCTTGACTTTTAACAAAATAGATTGTAAATAACTACCGAAAAGGGGCAGTTGACATAGAGTGGTGCTCGTCGTCACAAACGGCGAGCCCACGTTTTAAAGAAGGAGAATTGATTGGGATTAATACTGACTAAAAATAAAATTTTTCGTTCACCCTAAATATACTTGGGGCCGAGTGGGCACTAGAAGGCGAACAGAGACGATGAGTCCCTGCTCGCCTTCGCTTTTTTAAAGTCGGAAATTTTTAGTAATTCAAATTTCGCATTTAATCTGGAGGATAACCTAGAGTATGTGCCAGAACAATATGCTGTTCCGGGCTCAATTGCATGGCTTTAGCCAAAGCATCCCGGTCAACCATTCCACGGACAACACAAGCCAACCCCTCAGATGCACAAAATAAATAGACATTCTGACTGATATGACCGGCATCAGTCGCAGAGAAAAATTTTCGCTCCTCGTCATTTAGTCGAGCCATTTTACGATAGTCCGCCACGTAAATTAAATTGACAGGAGCTTGGGCAACGAATTCCTGCCGACCACAAAGGTTTCGCAGATCACCCTTAGCTATCAAATGAAGAGCATGCTCCTTAGGATCGTACCGATAAATGCCCTCCTTCATAACCACATAGATATCGATTTCCTGTTGATTCATAGCACTGGGCGCGGTGCGTTTGCCGGATTTAGGTCGGTTAACTCCGTCTGCCGCCCAGAGTAAATTTGACAAAGTCTGAAGCTCAAGTGGTTTAGAACTGAATTGGCGGTTGCTCTGGCGCTCATTCAGTGCTTGCATTAGCGGTTTGCCGCGATCTAATTGCGGTGGTTGAAGTTTGATGACGGAAGTTTCTTGAGTAATACCTACATTAACCATAATTGCTATCCCCATTAAAATTAGCATAATTGAGCTAGCGAGTTTCGTTCTCATTTTTTTGTTCTACTCCTATTTTATTTTTTTCTAAAATGATTCCAAAGCATTCTCAGACCTATTAACAAGGCGGCTACATAACCGAGTAAGCCAATTAACGAATAACCGAATAATTTGGGTCCTGCCATTGTCAGAATGACTAACGAGGAACCTACGACCAATGCCGCCAGAATTAATGCCAGCGAAAGTTGATTGGCGGCTTTACGGAACTCATCAATTAGGTGTTCAAGATTACGGTGTTGAAATTGAATGGCAAAGTTACCTTCGGCGGCTTTTTTGAAAATTGCCTGTAGTCTGCCAGGCAGATCGGTCATCAAATCGGCAAAGTCGTCTAATACGAGAGTTCCGTTTCGCATAATCCGGCGCGGATTATAACGGCGCAGGGTAATTTTTCTTACATAAGGTTTCAAAGCTTCCAATACGTCGAAATTCGGCCAGAGAATACGCGCCAATCCTTCCACTGTAACCAGAGCTTTCAACATCAAAGCTAAATGCGAAGGAATGCGCAGATGGTATTTCCGTACTAACTCAAAAAAGTCATCCATTAGAAGGCTCAGCTGTAAATCCTTTAAGGGCAATTCAGAATAATTATTGATATAGGTCATCAAGTCATACCGTAAATCATGGGCTACTGCTGATAAATCAGCACCAGTCAGGTCTTCCAAGGAACGCAAGGTTCGGGTAATGTCTTTATGCAGAACGCCGACGACAACATGGCCGAGGTTATCTATGGTGTCTTCATCAATTTGACCAACCATACCGAAGTCTATCGGTGCGATAATGTTGCCAGGCAGGATCATTATATTACCGGGATGAGGATCTGCATGGAAAAAGCCAAATTCAAATACCTGGCGAAAACTGGCTTCGACGCCGCGCTGGGCAACTACTTGAAGATCTATACCAGCCGCTTCAAGTTGTTCGATTTCTGTAGCCTTAATCCCTTCTACCAGTTCCATCACTAATAGCTTCGATGTACTATACTCCGCGAAGTAATTTGGAATAAAGATAGCCTCATCACCGGCAAAAAATTTCCGAAAACGCCTCAGATTTCGACCTTCCAGTACAAAATCCAGTTCCTGGTGAATCGAACGATCAAATTCGCGTATGAAAGCCAAAATATCAAGAGCAAAGTTTTCCAGAAAATAATTTTGTATAATAGATGCCAAATCGTATAAAATTTCAATATCGGTATTGATGAGCGACTCAGCCTCAGGACGCTGAACTTTAATAGCAACCGGTTCACCGCTGATTAGAACGCCTTTATGAACCTGAGCCAGGGATGCGGCCGCTAACGGTTCTGATTGAATATCCTGAAAAACGGTATCGGGTTCGGCTCCTAATTCAGTCTGAATTACATTAGCAATAACGTCGTAAGGGAGCGGTGAAACTTCGTCCTGAAGTTTAGCAAGTTCGGCGGCGATTTCAGCCGGAATAATATCTGGACGCAGACTTAAAACCTGCCCAATCTTGACAAAAGTCGGACCGAGTTCTTCTAAGGCTCGACGGATTCGCTCCGCATGGGATAGGCCACTGAATTGGTTCCTGCGACCGCGCGGGATAAATTTTTCACCGAAACGTGCAATCAGATCTTTGCGGGCGGCATCCACTATATCAGAAAAACCGTACTTGATTAAAACCGAAAGAACCTGATTATAGCGTTTGAGATGACGCCAAGTGCGCGAAACGGAAAAACGCCTCATCAGGGGACTTAATCTTTGCGCGCCTGACGGGATTTAACCTGTTTTTTGAGCTCTTCAAATTCCGAACGAGTTGGAATGTCAAGAGCTTTCAGGGCTTTCTCCATTTCTTTTTGAATAAATTTGCGAGTTTCCTGTTGACTTTGCTCAATAGACTTCAAAATTTCACTCAGCAGACTGGTTTTATCTTCACGAGCAATTTCACCACGTTTAACCAGTTCTTCCAACAGGTTTTCAGCTTTCTCCTTAGTTAAGGAGACAGCACCAACACTCGCCAACAAAATTTTTTTAATCAGCTCACTCATAATGCATTCTCCTTTTTTACAATATTATTTTAATCAACTTCAAGCGTAAATGCAATTTTACATCTTCTTGTCACGCCCCTTAAAATAAATTATATTTACCCTAAGATGATACAAAATCGCGAGAAATGTTTTCCTAAAAAATTTCTAGTAAATATCATAACCTTAATCGCCGGATTGGTCATTCTGGTCGCGATGGTCGCTTTCGGATTTTTCAGTCAACCGGGCGAATTTGAAAATAGTGACATCGTCTTAGATTGCCTTTCTCAAAATGTGGAAATTCTCACCGGAGTGGATCGCATTGCCCATATTAGTGCCGGTAATGATGCTGATCTTCTGCGAACTATTGGCTATCTCCAAGCCACCCGACAATTGCCAAATCTGGATCGTCTCTTGCGCCTTGCCACTGGCCAGATGTCTGCCGCACATGGTAAAAAATTTATCGAATTGGACATCGCCGCCCACCAACTTGATTTTGTCGCTTTAGCCGAACAGACACTGGCAGAACTTTCGCCCGAAGCACAGACACTTTTTGAGGCTTATTGCGCAGGAATAAATGCTTTCATCGCCACCCAGCGCCATTCAGTTGCCCAACAATTTCGCCTGGCCGGTTATGAACCGCACAAATGGGAACCAGCCGAATGTCTCGTCATTTTACAGTTATTTAAATGGGCTTATTTAAGCCAAAGGAATGAAAAAATCGTGGTTTATAAAACCGGTGAAGTGTTCGGGGAGGAACGAACTCGCGACGGATTTCCCCTGATTGAGCCAAGTACTGTCCGCGAATCGGGTTACCAAAACGCCTTCTTTGCCAGCCTTAATCAGCTCTATCGGGATGGGGTTAATTTGCGCCGGGCTATGAACCTTTTCCCGAATAAAGATAAATCGCTCGCCTGGATATTGGCAGGTAAAAATGTTCCCGCTGACCAGACTCGACTAATTTTTGAAAATAATTGGTTTAACTCTTACGATTTCATTTTCGATATGGCGGTTCTCGACCGGCGAATGGTCGGTTTGTTTTTTCCGGGCGTCCCGATTTGCCTTGCAGGCTGTAATCAGCAGGTAGCATTTGGGACTAACTGGTTGCCCGAAAATGAGGTCAATTTGTTGGTAGTTCGGATCAATCCGGCTAGTGAACAATATTTAGCGCAAGACGGCTGGCACAATCTTCGAAAGCGTAGTACGCAGATTGCCGTCCGCAGTGACCATAAGCAGGAGGTTACATTTTATCATACTGATCAGGGTGTAATTCTCGATTATCCAATCGAGTCGGTTGATACGGTTGCGTACGCTATCGTCCCGAAATGGCAGGCGGTTACTGCCTCAGAAATAAATCAACGAGTAGCATTAATGTTAATTGGTAATAACGACGCCGCAAGAGTTATGACTGAAGTCAGTTCCAATCTGCCGGGTCTTGTTTATCTTGACCAAAAAGGTAACTATGGTTCCTCCGCTTTACCCAAACCGCTGTCGCCTAATCTTAGCACTAATTGCTTGACACCCTTCACGATTGACGATTGGCGTTTTTCATCTCAATTCACGATAGATTCACTGAAAAGTCATTTTTTACCGGATTGGCAAAATCAACCAGGAACGTTATTTGCCGAATCCACTGACGAAATTTTTCCGCTTCTCACGGCTGATAAATATTTCACAAGATTGATGAAAGATGTACGCGCCGCCCTACCCGATACGATTTTTACGCGCAAGACAGAACTCCAAGCCTATCAGAATCTAATTAAGTGGGATGGTCGCTATGCTAAAACCGCCGTCGGTCCAACGATTTATCAGGCTTTTCTGAAAGCGCTAATGCGAAATATTTACAGCGATGAACTAAATTTAGTTGATTCGGAAACATTTCAGCAATTTGCCAATTCCGGTGATTTTGCTATGCAAAATTTGCTGTTACTAATCGAGAAAGGCGAGAGCAATTGGTTTGATAATCTACTAACACCTGATTTCGTTGAATGGCCAGGAGAAATTATTCGCCAATCATTCAGGGAAGCAGTGCAGTGTATTGAGGAAAAGTACTCGCCGAATCTATCCGAATGGCAGTGGGGACGAGTAAATCAGGATTTCGTATGGGGCAACAACATAAAAGGAAAAAAATTTTCAAATAGCAAAAGTGTTAGTCTCAACTCTTCCGGCGCGGTCCAAACTATAAACTTAAAACCTGCCGGAAGCGAAACGACTTGTTGCATTGCAGTCAACGGTACAACGAATCCAGTAGAACCAGTCAATTTGTTGACTGATCGAACGGAACTACTGCGAAATGGTGCTCATATTATGACTTTAAAAGCCAGCCCAAAAAAGTAAGGAGAGTAATTTGCTTGAGGTAATCAAATCTACCATAATGATAACCGGCTTCGTTTTCACTATGATGCTGGTAATCGAATATTTAAACGTTCAGACTCGGGGAAAATGGCACAAATTACTCAAGGGACGAAAGTGGCGGCAATATGTTCTGGGAGCGTTGCTTGGCATAATTCCAGGCTGTCTCGGCTCATTTGCGATGGTCACGCTTTACACTCACCGCTTAGTATCCATAGGCGCCGTAGTAACAACGATGATCGCAACCAGCGGCGACGAGGCTTATGTAATGTTTGCCCTCTTCCCCGGCAAAGCTTTGTTATTGAATGTGATTTTAGCCATCATTGCGCTCCCGGTCGGCGTGTTAGCCGATCTTTTATTTCGCAAAAAATATGACGTAGTAACTGCTCATGACTTACCGTTACATGATGAATACTGTGAGTGCTTTCAGCGGGGAAAGATTTTAGAACAATTACGCTCTATTACTCTCGAACGATTTCTGTTAATTTTAATTATGGCGGCGATTTTGCTAGCCGCCGCGAGCGGTTTCATCGCCGGAGAGGAAGAGGGCTGGGTGCGAATTACGTTAATTATTACTTCGATAATCGGGCTGGCGATCGTTGCGACGGTTCCTGACCACTTTCTGACGGAACATCTCTGGGAACACGTTACTAAACGGCATGTGCCCAGAATTTTTTTCTGGACACTCGGAGCTTTGATAGTAATCCGGATTTCGACCAATTACCTAAATATCGAGCACTTTTTGCAATTGCAACAGGCACGCATCCTGGTTTTACTAATCGCCTGTTTGGTTGGAATAATTCCCGAATCGGGACCGCATTTAATTTTCGTGACAATGTTCGCCGAAGGGCTGGTGCCATTTAGTATTTTACTTGCCAGTTCGATTGTCCAGGATGGTCACGGTATGTTGCCGATGCTGGCGCATTCGCGGCGTGATTTTGTTCGCATCAAGGCTGTCAATTTTGGGTTTGGTCTATTAGTCGGTTTGATTGGGCTGTGGCTTGGTTTTTAATCCATTATTCAAAACGTCAGGAATAAGAAATTGAATAAAGCATTTACTTTCCTCGATCTAACCCATACCCTGGAAAACGGTATGCCCACCTTTCCGGGCGACCGTCCTAAGCCGCGAATTATTACGCGCAGTAAGACGCAATTCACGATTTCAGAAATTCATTTAGGCACTCATTATGGAACGCATATTGACGCTCCGCGCCATTTTTTGCCAGATGGAAAAAGCATCGCTGATTTTAATGTGGACCGTTTTACCGGCGCGGCGCTTGGCTTACATCGTGATTCGGCTGGCACATCCCCTCTGTATCTGGATGACGAAGAAATTGAATTAATTCAAAACCTAAAACCGCAGTGGCTGATTCTGCGCACTGGATTTGACCGGTTTTGGAGTCAGCCGAGTTATTTTTTAGAACATCCCTATCTATCGGTTGAACTTGCCCAGCAATTAATTGATCTAAAAATTAAGGGTATCGGCGGCGATTTCCCGAGTATGGATGCCGCTAATGCCGCCAGGCAAAATTTTCCAATTCACCATCTCTTAATGGAACATGAAGTATTAATTATCGAGAATCTGACCAATCTCGGTGCGCTACCAACGCAGGAACTTTTTCACTTGATTGCTCTGCCGCTCAAGATTGCTACCGATGGCGCCCCCGCCCGGGTAGTAGCATGGTTTTAGACAGGACTGACCGGATTTAGTTTTTTTTAGCAGAATTAGCCTGACAAAATATTTAAGGAAATTTTTTCAATGAAAGAAGTAATTATCATTGGAGAAATCCTGGAGATTTAATTGGATTCCTTTGTTGAACTATAGCAGAATCTTTTATAAAAATCCTGTCAAGCCTGTTTACTATCCTTCCGACTCAGACGCACGATTTCATTTCGCATTTGCATTAGAAATTCGAGGTTTTTCGTCCAATAATAATCGGGGTAAGTCCAAGGTAGAATTTTGAATTGGCCATGTTCGTATATTAGCGTTACTTCCGCGAAGACACCATCACCGCAATAGATTCGATGCGAGAAATTTTTAGTAGAGAATAAAACTAATTTCGACGGTTCGAGGTAGCCCGGGTCAAGATTAACTTGCCGACGGGATTGACTGCCGATATTATCTACAAATTGGGATTCGATTTGATTGGTCCAGACTTTAATTTGGTGAGCATTTTCCAGGCTGGTAGGTTGTTTGAAAATGAAAAATTGCTTCATCAAATCCCGCCCGAATTCCGATTCATAATAATTGGTGAAGTCGCTGACGGAAAAAAGCGGACCGGCGCCCATTAACTCTCCAAAACGAGTCCGCACCTCCTTCAGTGCGACTTGGCGTTGATGCTCACTCGCATACATTATTGCTAAAAATAAATGACCTTGCGGTGCGGATTTAATCTGTCCCATCACTTGCCTCATTAGAAATTTGGTTATTGCTTCGATTTTCGGCATTGCGTTCATTGGCTACTTGGCGCAGAGCTAAGTAATCTTCATAGCTGAGATTGCGGGAAAGGAACGGAAAAATCGTGGCGTCGGTCATCAGCGGATCTTGATCATCGCTGACATAGCCAAGCGCACGAGCACGCTCCCATTCGGTTGTGCCGGGAATCGGCGAAAAAGATGCCAGTTTTACAATCACACCCTGATCGGCGACGAAATTAATACTATCAATAATCTGCTGGCGAGTTTGACCGGGTAAGCCCATAATCAAGTAAGTTTCCAGTGAATTGCGCGCAAATCCGGCTTTAGCCAGGTTATTGACAGCGTCCGTATAATTCGCATTATTGACTTTATTGCTGGAGGATTTTTGGATTTGAGACGAAGTAGATTCCAGACTTAAGCGCACAGTTTTGAAACCAGCAGCGAACATTAGTTCGGCTAATTCAGAATTGATCTCACGGGCAAAAAGGCCATTTGGTGAATGCAGGTTAATTTTTACTCCGGCAGAAATTATCCCCTTTAATATCGGAATAATGTGGCGATCGCGATGGGCGAAAAGAGCGTCATCGTAAAAAGCGAAATTCTCTACGTTAAACTGGTTGTAAGTCGAAATAATTTCGCTAATAACATCCTCAGGGCGGCGCTGAACGAACTTTTTATTTAAAAGGTAAGTCGCACAGTAAGTACAGCGATTAGGGCAACCGCGTGAAGTCAGAACTGCCACTGACTTTAGCTTGGGATATAAATGCCAGGGCAAGATGCCGTTATCATTGTAATCTGGTATAACGTCATAATCCCGTTCAATTCCAAAAAGCTGGTCAACCAACTGCAGAGTTTTCTTTTCACCATAACCGGTTATCAAGAAGTCGGGCTGGATTGAATTTCGGGCATGCTCTGGATATAAACTAGCATAAATTCCACCAAGAATCAAAGGCGTTTCAGGGAAATAGCGGCGCAGGATTTCGACCGTGGCGGCGACCCCGGGATACCAGTAGGCAATCAACGACGTTACTAGGATGGCGTTCGGTCGCGCCATATTGGAGAGAGCGTCACTGAACTGTTCCCGACTAGCGCCATAAAGGCCAAAACGTCGCGGGTAGCGCGCCAGCACCGGCGGTTTGGGAATGACGGTTTTGCGATATTTGCCCCGTCCGTCATTGAACTTATCATTACTGGTGTCTTGCCAGCGTTGACGGTCCATTAAATCGAGTAATTCGATTTCATAACCGTAGTTTTGTAGAAATTTGGCAATATACAGCAAGCCCAGCGGCTTTGACCACAAATCAAAAGCGGTAAAATCGGCGATCCAGGGATTAATAAGTAATAAACTTCTATCAGACATAATTAAAATCTATTGAATTTCCATGCTGATAAAAAGTGTTTAATACATCCGCCGAGTCAAAGGTAATCCTGGCTTTTTTTATCGCCGATATAAATACATCTGCGGCGTGCTGGCGGGATTCGTAATCGGAATCGGTATAGTGGTAGGTTTGATTCTCATTTGGCGCTCCTTAGTCAATAATCATTTTTTTAAATAATTGTCGTCCGAAAAAGAATTGCCGATTGACCAATTGATCAGTAAAATTATTTTTTATTAGCACATTAAGGGATATTCAAAGTTTCCAAAAGGCGAAGATTTTCATGCCAGAGACAATGTTTTTCGCAGACATTTCAAATCAGGCAGAGACAAAATTTATCTTTATTCCTCCCCCTTTGAGGTAAGGGATATAGGTGTGGGGATTATTTGTGGTTGTTATTGGACTGGATTACACCCTCATCAATAAACTTTATCTGTCGTATCTTTGGTAGAACTCTGATAGTAATTTCCTTGTTTTGTCCTGGCTTTAATGTTATATCCTGCTCTGGCGTTTCAAGGTAGTGGTAAGAAGGCAAGTTGTGGTCATAAACCTTTATATGCCAACTTCCTGGCCTTACATTATCAAATAAAAATTCGCCTTTCTGGTTAGTTGTTCTACGCATTACCTCCTCTCCATTGGTAAGTTCTACTAAAACATTTGCTAAAGGTTCTGGCTCTTTCTTTCCATTTTTACCTCCTGGCTCTCCTATAACTACACCACCATTCCCATTATTTTCATTGTTATTCCCAGGGATAACAATAACCTTACCAAAAACATTACAACTACGAACAACACCTATATCGACATTGCTGCTTTTTCCAACTTTTACCTCCACTGTTATAGGTAATTTTTGTTCTGTTATTTTATCAAGTCCAATTGAAGAGCGGTCAACATAAATTTGATAACTTCCAGGAACTGCTGATGGGAAAATATACTCACCTTTTGAATTTGTAACCGCTGTCTTTCCATTTACACGCAGTATTACCCCAGAAATTCCTTTTTTATCTGGTGATTCTGCATCATAAACAATACCTTTAATACTTCCAACATTTTTTTTCTTGCATATCGGTATACCTAATGGAATTGTATAGGTCAACATATAAGATGTCTCATCTTCTCTCAAATCACCTGTGTAATGACACACCTGAACTCCTATCCTGTGTTTATTTGGTAAGCTATAGTGAAAAGAACAGTTATAACTATCACTTTCAGAATTATCACTATCAAAATTATATTTTGTGTACCAGAAATCTAAATTAAGGTCTGGATCTGGATTCCATGAAGCAATGAAGTCCAAATTATTACTTTTCCTTAGGAGATAACTTCCTCTAAGTGCCTTGTCATCACCAAATCCAACATGTAAAGAAAAATAGTTCTTTTCAGTTGGTTTATATGTAAAAAAAGCCCCATAATTCCATCCCCTTCTCGAATATCCTGTTAAACAATCCTTATGGTCGGCTGTGCGAATATCAAAAAGTAGGTTAGATTTTTCCCCTTTCCTCCCCAGTCTTAATGTTATACCATCTTCATCGTACTTATAGTCAGGTGGAATTAATTTTTCCTCACGGAAAAGGTCATCATAAAATAATGACATGTACCAATTTCTACTAATATCCCGGTTAATTCCAATTTCCCACTGTTTTTCAAAAGGTGCAGAACCTCTATCCATTCTACGGTCTAAATTTCTTTCCCACTGCCGATAAGAAATATACCCTCGTGTTAGAAAAGGAAGAGGAAAAGAAAAATTGCCATAAATATATTCACTATCATGATAGTTGCCATAGTAATCAGGTTCAGCATGAGTTATGTAAAAATTATAATTACTTTTTTGACACAACCTACCACTTATATTCAGGTAGTATGCATAATCTTCAATGTCACCTTCTTTCCTATTATCACTATTACTATATGCATATTCCATTTCTAACTTTAGTTCTTTTCTCGGCTTATATTCTGTCTGAAAACTCCATATATCATCACGAATTAAAGGAAATATATCATAAGCATCTTTGTCTTTGCGAAGAAAATTCGTTCGTGCTGACAATACATCATTGATTTGATACCCAATATAATAACCACTTTCTTTTTCTTCTGGCTTTCCCCAACGGGATTCTACATAGTGCCCTCCAAAACTAATTCTCTTTTTGTGGGGGTTATATTCAATTCCCAATCCTCTGCCATAACTCCATGCGGATGTCAGCCTTGAAAGATCATAACTCTGGTCTCCAATTCTCACTCCAAAATTCTGGTCTCTGTAATTTAACCGATACTCATCTATTTCAGAAAAAGGACCAGCATCTTCTATTTTTGGCCCCCGAAAAAGAAAATCTATTTCTTTTGTTCCTTCCTCGTCAAGTGTTCCCCTTCCCTGTATTTGAGCCTGCGCCCCCAATTCTCCTTCTTTACCAGCAATCTTAAAGGTTGATTCAACAGACAACCGATGGTAAATATCAACTTCTCCACTAACCCTTGGGATTATCTCAACCGCAACAGTTGTTGAAGCAGTAGCAACTTCTTCTTTTCCCTTTAATGCCCTTGCTTTTACATCAATTACCAATGTCCTGTGTTGAGTTTCTTTTGGGTTTGTTTCCACAGAAAGCTGAACAATAACACTCTTGCCCACAGGTAATGAAACCTCTGCTGGTTCTAATTTTGCAGGATAGTTTTCATAACTTTTGATCTCTAAGACAACATTTAATTGGCTATTGCCTTGATTAACAAGACGCAATTTAGACTGTAGTAACTCACCTGCAATTATACTCTCTGGCTTTTCCTCAACAAGAAGTTCTATTTTATTTACAGGAAGGACCACAACCACCGCATTATCACCATCTTGAACACCATAGTTATGTATCCCCTCTACGCTATAAGAAATTTCATACCTGCCAGATAAAGCATTTTCCGGGATAAAAATTGCTACCAGACGTATACTACTTTCACCATCTAAAAGAATAAATGTAGACATTGGAACAATTGTCTGCCAACCATCAGGTAAATTTAGAACTTCTCTAAACTCTTGCTTTTCACCACTGAAATTTGTAATGCGGAAACTTAATGTGATAATACGGCCTGGATTGGTCTCCTGTTGTCTTGGAGATGTAAGGCGAACCTCAACCCCGCTTCCTTTACCCTGTGCCCAAACTATTCCAGAAAAAAAAAGGAGAAAGAGCAAAAAACAAACTACCTTTTTCCCCTTTTTTATATCCATTCTCCTTTTTCCTTCAAAATCCCCCTCTCTCTTCTTTTTTTGTAATGTATTAGTTTGAAAAGGTCTGTCTTCTGTCTCCTGTCTCTCCCCCTACAATTCCAGGTCATACTGTGCTCCAAAAACATTTTCTCCGCCTGCATCCAATACCACTAATGCCTTATATTCCCCAGATGGCACACCTGTAATATCTATTTTTAATTGGTCTTTACATCCTGGATAAAAACCATAATTGTTTTCCTGTCCAAACCTACCTATTGACATCCCCTCATTATTAAATAACTCTGCCCATACCTTACAACTTAAAAGCCGCTCACCATTATTTTCTACTGTTAAAAAAAGAATCTTTTTACCATTTATTTCCTGTATTTGTTTATCAACAATACTTAATTCTTTTCTGCCTGTATTTCCAATATGGGTAAGCATTAAAATACCATAACGCACAACAGAGACAACACTTGCTCCAATCTGTCCCTTTTCAACCGTTGGTTTTTCTATTGAGATAGGTTGTATGGGCTCAACCATAAGCATACTCCAGTAACTCCCTTTTAGGTTCTGGTCATCAGGAACACTAATAGTATAAAAGACCTCAATCTTTTCTCCGGCTGGAATTACAAACTGTTGGGGTGTAAATGTAATCCATTGTGCATTTGACCTTGGAGCTGTTCCTGGCTCTCCATAATTACACCCACCAATAAGTGGTGTGTAGTCGGTCTGATAAACCTTAACCTCAGCCGGTTTGCTACCCTGATTTGTTACAAAAATAACACCCCGATATGTTTGACCTTGTTGACAAGTATGTTCTCTTCTGAGCCCTCCAAGAACACCTACGCCACCAGTATCCACCGCATTTGCTGACCTGCCAACAGAACCAACAAAAACAATTAAAAGAAAAAACCTAAAAAGCACTTTTTTCATAAATTCCTCGTTCCTTGGTACTGCCAGAGAATACAGAATACAGAATATAGGATATAGGGGGAAATGTTATTTTTCTCCTCCAACAGTACATATAAAGCATAAAGCATTTTATTTATCTCCTCAATATCACTTATTAACTTTACATTATCTTCAACATATCCTAAGTCTTTGGAAAGGATTAAATAATATTTAAGTTCCTCTAAAGAGCCTTGAGCAATGTTATAAAAGTTAGATTTATCCTTTTTACCTCGTTTTTTGAATCCTTCAGCAATATTTGCAGGGATTGAAACTGAAGCGCGTCTCACTTGAGATACCAATGCAAACCTTTCTTCTTGTGGGAGTTCTTTTGTAATCTTATAAATTTCAAGCACTAACCGATGAGCCTTTTGCCATACTTTTAAGTCCTCAAACTTCTCCAATTTCCCCTGCATCCTGTCTCCTGTATTCTGTCTTCTCTCTCCTGTTTCCTGTTTCCTGTCTACTGTATTCTGTATTCTATTGTGTAAGTGTATAAGTCAATGTATATGTCCATGGTACATTTAAGCCACTTGCACCTGCTGTAACTCCAGAGGCATCAAGTTTTAAGTAAATATTTTCAATAGAATTATCCCCGAAAGATGTAGCATTTTCAAGTGTTTTTGACCCATCTCCTGAACTACCTGTAATTAACAAGGTATAATCAGTTAGGTCTCCTCCTTTAATAAAAAGTTTTGCACCGGCCACCGGAGTTCCTGTACCAGTTGTTGCTTGTACTGTAATTGTTTTGCCATCTGCATCCGAATAATACGTAAGTGTCAAAGAAATACTTTCTTTTGATTGTTTACGGACACAGGATAAAGAAACATCATTAGGTGCAGTAATTGTATCTGCCGCAAAAACCAGAAAACTACTACAAAAAAACAGAATAACAATAATTAGTTTTTTCATTTTATAAAAGTCCTTTTTCTCCGTAATAACTTTCTTTTCCCTGTATTCTGTCTCCTGTTTTCTGTCTACTTCCCAAAATTCCCCTCATCTTAATCTTCTCCCTACTGGGGAGAAGGAACTACATCATTTTCTACTGCGAGAGGGGGGGGGCAATTTCTTGCCCCTTCCCTTTAAAGACCCGCAGTTTACTGAGTAAGCGTGTAGGTAAGTGTATATACCTTTGCTTCACCAAGACCGGTTGCACCTGCTAAAACACCACTTGCGTCAAGTTGCAAGTAGATATCACTAGCAACTGCTGTGCCTGGGTCTGCTGCGGCTAACTCTGATTTGAGTGTCACTGCCTCCGCGGGCGTACTTCCTGTAATAAGCGGTGTGTAAGCCTCCAAGTCTCCGCCCTTGATAGAAAGTGTTGCACCTGCTACACCGGTACCAGCAGCCGAAACAGTTACTTTACGGCTAGCTGCATCTGACCCATAGGTGCATGTTCCCGCTGAGATTGATTCAACGGACGCCTTTCGGGCACATTCAAGTGTCACATCCTCTGGGGCATTAATTGCATCTAGCAACCCGTTTACCGTGCAGGTAACACTCTGGTCGTCTGTATCATCAGCAAAAACAGGAACACATACAAAACCTACTAACGCTAAGACCGTCAAAAGACTAAGTGTCTTTTTCATCTTTTATCACCTCCTTTCTATAAATTTAGTTTTTTAGATTATATAAAATCTGCAACAAAATCTATAACAATTAGGATCTTAATATTTGTGTTTTTGGGAATTTTTGGTATGAAGTGGTTTTTAATAAATGTTGGGGGGGTAGATACAAGAATCGGGTCGAAACTTACCCTGTTTAAAAACATCAAGTTATCGCTGTCCATTGTAAAAAGTGAGTTCTTCATAAATCAAATGTCTATTTTCTTAAGATGCCACCAATACAACTCTAAAAGAATATAGTAAACAGTCCTTATTTTGTCAAGCAATTGTTTTATCTGCCGATAATGCAATACAATTGTGTTGAAATCTTAATCAGCATAGATAAAGGTACCCTTTGTTAATGATGTTAGATTAGAATTGAACACTTCCCGGTAGGCACTCATACCTTTCAGGAATATTCCCATGATGAGGTAAACCTGATCGGGGCTGGTCCAGCCGAGTATTTCCGCAGAAACACTCTTAGATGGCTAAAGAACCCCTCGGCGAGGTTGACAGTTCTGAGGCGATAGTTATAATCCTTAGGAAAATCGTAGTAGTAAAACAGGTGGGTTTCATAGCGGGCGAACAGGCGCTCAATGGCGGGATGGATCCGATTCCATTTTCTCAGAAATGTCAGATAGCGTTCATAGCACTCCTCTAAGGTCAAGGCATTAAACACCTCCCAAAAATCATGATACAGATGTTGGCGTTGAATCCAATTCAGACCTTGGACTTGGCGCATCAGATCCCGGCACAGATGCCACAGACAGATTTGAAATTGGCTTTCAGGGAATACCGCCTTACCCGCCGCCGAGTCAAAGATCAGTTCTGAGGATATTTTATCGAGTGAACTTACTATAAGGCGACTGTTTACCTCGAAAAGAAATAGTCAAAAAACCAAAGTGGAGTCCGGGCTAGTAAGCTGATATGTTTTGATAGCTGATTGGCTTATTTCGAGAATAGTAAGCTTATAGTTCCGGTCGGTAACTAAGAGTAAGGAGATTGGGATAACCCAGTCCATCTGGCATAAAAATAAAGGCATAATCAATTTCGAACCGCCCGAAATTTAGACCGGCCCCCAGGGCAGTCCGATTGATTGTCCCGACCCGTTCGTAGCCGCCTCGAATTTTGATTAAGTTCGTGAACGCCACCTCTCCACCGACCTGAAAGTAGGTTTTTTCAGTTACCAAATTAGCGATCAGATTTATCCCGAGATTAACATTAAAAGGGCTGTCGGCGAAAATTTCCGGCCGTACAATTCCTATTTTGAAAAGAGTCGGCAAAGTCGTAGCCTTATCTTTCAGCGTTTGCATCTGGCCAATGTTATTTAGTGATAACGATAAATCCATCCCGCTCGGAATGTGCCAGTGAGTAGCAACGTCAAATGCTACCCCACCGGCATTCTCGGCGTAGAGGTGCTCGTAGAGATATTTCACGGTACAACCAATAGACGATTTCGAAAAAATTGGATAAGCATATCCGACGGCGGCTGACATATATTGCGCTTCGACCTCACCTAACGATTCGTCAGAAGGAATGTCTCGAATTTCGATACCTGGAATCTTGACGAAATTAAGCCCGAATCCGAGATTGCCTTTTTTAAGGGGAATCGTGACCGCCAGAGCGTCGCCGCTGACATCGGCAAACCAGAAATTATGGCTGAAGCCAATCCTAATGTCGTCATTTATAATTCCAATCGGGTTGTCAAAAATGGTAAACGGCGTACCGCTGACTTGCGCAAAAACGCCCATCGTCGAAGCAGTTTGAGCTGAAACTGGGATTTTTAAAAACGCCATTCCTGATTCGCCGCTTTCGGCCTGTAAAAACATGCCGGTGATAATTATGATAAATCCTGTTCTTAATTTTTGTCGCATAGTAACCATCAAAATTGAAATTGCCATGAAAAAATGTGAGTCGTGCCTTCACCAACGGCACCTATTATAAAAGAATAATCTAATTGAGTAGTCATATTAGCAATAAAACCATATGCCAGACCCGCTCCAAAAGTCGGACTTAGTTGGTTCATCCCGATCCGCAAAAATGCTAGGTTGCGATAAACATATTCGGCCCCACAATGAGTTTGCCAGACATTCTGATCAGAGACTCCAATATCTCCGACGAAGGTCAGCTCCTGTATGGGTTTAATAGCCAGACCAAATTTGAGTATCTGGGGAAAATTTTCTTTATAACTACTGCCTTCTTCACCAAATAAATCCTGTGTATTCCAGTTATAACCGGCACCGATGTCCTTGAATTGCAAGCCAGCCGTAAGCCATTCCAATGGCTGATAAAGAACACCAAAATCGAATCCGAGTCCAGTAGCGCTGACGTCGAGCATTTGATTATGTAAAATTTTAAAATTAATACCGAGAGAGATTCGGGGATGAAAAGCGTTGGCGAAGGAAATCAAGACCACGTTCTCGCCGGTTTGGTAAGTTTCATCAACCTGACCAATGGAATTGCGACCTTCGATGTCCTTTACTCCAGCATGAAGCCAGGATACTCCCACACCGGCATTTGGCGGAAGCGGAACCGATAACCCGATAAAATGAAACTGGCGATCAAGACTCAAAAAAGAATAGGAAAGCGCCAAGTTTCTTTCATCCATATATGCCAAACCAGCTGGATTATAGTAAATTCCAAAACCGTTAGATGGAAAGGCAACTCCCGAATTACCCATCGCCGTTGCGCGAGCTCCGAGCCCCATCCGCAGAAAAGCACCAGCGTAACCAGCATTGTCATTCGTTTCGCCTTGCAATAGCGCCGTCGAAAAAATTAGAATTAATATAAGATTCAAAAACTTGCGCATAATTAATTGATCACGATCAGTTTTGTCCAGTGCTCCACTTCATTTCCATTTGATTTTTGGATCAGTTTGCAGAAATAAGTGCCATTGGCTACAATCTCGCCATTCGTTGCCCGACCATTCCAGATCAAATGATGATCTCCGGCATCCATAACCGTTTTCCAATCACTGCGGTAAACTTGTTCCATCGCAAAATTATAGATTTCCAGTCGAACCGATGCGGGCTGATCTATATTATATTGAATGCGAACATGGCCATCATCACCTATTACATTTTGATAACGCGGCGCAAACGGATTGGGATAGGCATAAATGGCTGGTTGACCGGGGCTTTTGGTCGAAACAGCCGAATGATAAACTGTCCAGGTCAATCCATCGCTAGCGGTTTTGGCGACGCCGTCTCCGGTGCCGACCCATAAATAGGTTGGACCTTCGCGTCGATCAACTTCTGCCGCGTAAAAATATTGGGTTAAAATTTGTTCACCGGAAGCAATGTCGGCAATCGGTGTATAAATAGCCCAATTTTCACCATCAATTGACTTGAATAAGCCTCTCT
>Ga0208824_1000385_pt1 | contig 48491 bp, 56 predicted proteins | sample AD_JPNTR3_MetaG_FD_184447 | JGI IMG/M metagenome (GOLD analysis project Ga0208824, IMG submission 184447) | Active sludge microbial communities of municipal wastewater-treating anaerobic digesters from Japan - AD_JPNTR3_MetaG (SPAdes) (version 2) | ecosystem: Engineered > Bioreactor > Anaerobic...
TGATGAGTTAAGAATCCTGTTCTTGGGTAAATGGGACCCCAATACCGCATACAGGTAGGAGGATTAACAGGAGAAACGCAAGCGATGTTAGTTATAATTTTAGGCAAGTGGATAATACTTTCCATCGTGCCAAATCTCCACTCCATAAAATCAAGTTCAGAAAAATACTTAAAAAACCCCAAAGCCCCCCAATCAGAAAAACTACCCATACACCACAGTCCGCCATAGAAAAGTCCAAGCAGGTTTTTAAGAGGGAAGTCATAGACATGCACTTCATTGAATTGTAATTTTGCCTGCGTTGTTTCTTGCGAACCACTTGTAATAGTAGTTCCAATAAGAGATTTCAAACTCTGTTGAGCGATACTACTAACTGTTTCTCCAACAAAAGGGACAACACTTTCACCAGGATTTTTGACGGTCTCTACCAGAAGTTCAGGACGCCAGACCTTGATTTTAAGACCAACTCTTGGGGGGTGTCCCCTTACACAAAGCCCAACAATTTCAAATTTCACGCAGTCCAGAAATTGTGAAGGATTCCAAATGACATCAAAAGGAACTTCTGTTGCCCCTGCCTGTCCGATAAAAAGAATAAAAAATAAAAAAAGAACCAGTAAATTTTTATATTTTAACAATTTACACACCCCCTTTTCAAAAGAAAAATTCCTAAACCAACCAGAAAAATTCCAACAACTATTTTGAATTTTGCCAACCATTTTTCGTCCCAGCCAGAAAAGAATTTTTTACCCTGTGAGACAATAAAACACCCAGCAATTAAAGGCAACACAAAACAGATATTGTAAATAAAAAGAGAGAGAATTGCCTTTTGTTCTCCAAGAGCCACGAAAGAGTAAATGACAGGTAGATATACCTGCCCTGTACAGGCACTTTCTAAAAGAGAAACAACCACGCCTAAAACGAAAAAAGAAAGCATCGTCTTTTTAGAAAGCCCCGCTTTGATAATAAGAGAGTGTATCCTGCCTCTTGTTTCTTTTGGGAGAGAAAGTTTTGACTGCGAAGGTTTCTTTCCAAAAATATGAGCCAGTCCTAAAACAATAACTGCCCCTGCGACAATTCTGGTAGTGATATTTGCTATTTTAGGGGAGACAATTTTTTCAAGTAGAAAATACCCCCCAATACCAAGAGCAAAGTAAGTGATAAATACACCGAAAATAAACCAGACAGCAGGAATAACAACCTCTCTCTTGGTGGAAAGAAACGAAAAAAGAAAAATAATAACGGCAAACGCACACGGATTTATACTATCAACAAGTCCACCTAAAATAGCAACTTTCACAGTCCCTCCTTAATAATTAAGGTGTCTTTTTGAATTTCAATTACAGCAGGGTAAGAGGTGATTTTGAAAACCTCTTTCCAAACCCCATCGTCCATTACAATCCCGGTGGGAAAGTTTAATTTTAGTTCTTCCTTCATCTGCTTTATCTCCTGTAAATCCTTGAAATTAACACAATACCCATAAGAGAACTTCTTATCACTCTGGAAAAATTTTCTTGATACATCATCAACCCCAAAAATTACAAACTTTGTCCCATCAGGGAAAGTAGTTTTTCCTTGTAATTTAATCTGATGTGTTTTTGGAGTTTGAGCAATTGCAAGAGATGTCTTGAAAGAAATTTTTGGTTGTTCTAACTTCACTTCTGGTTTTGGAATTGGAATACTTTGGAAATAATTTAAGTTGTCCTTTGCTATTTTTTCGGGGTCAATATCTCTCCCGAAAAGAATCCCGCAGAATAAGAATAACAACAGAAAACATCTTTTCATACTTTGATTTTATCATATTTATGTTGGTTGTCAAGAAATACTTGACAGGTTTTCTTTTATGTTGTAAATTAAATATCAAATGACAGAAGAACAGGTAAAGGAATTAGTAAAAACCAAGAGAGAAGAACTTTCTTCTCTCTTGCCAGAGGAAATAAAAAAGAAAGCAGAATTTTGCATTGATAAAATCTATTCTATGCTTTCTTTTGAGACCCGGGCCTTTGGGATAGATTTTCTTATTGATTTCTTTAAGTTTGTCTATGACTTGCCTGCCGCTCCTGAAATCGATTATTTCGGCGCCCACCATCAACAGAAATTCGGGTTGTTTCTCCACTCCCTGGAAGTATGTATGGAGGCACTGAAAAGAACCCAAGACAGGTCTTTTATCAAACAAAAAGATGGAATCTTCTTTTCAGCGACTTACTATACAACTAAATACGCAATTGAGTATGTTATTTTCCTCACCTCTCTCTGCCACGATATAGGCAAAGTCCTGACCTACAAAGTTACAAACAAAACACAGAGAACAATCCATAAACCCTTTTTGATGTCTTTATATGATTTCAAAAAAGGAACGGAAGACACGGAAATAGAAGTGGAATTTACGCCTTACGACCATAAGCATTTTTCTCTGGTTTTATTCTGCCTGCTTACGGAATCCGATTTGAAATTTATAACAGAACCGAAACCCACGCAGGGATATTCCCTTGATGCGCTGGAATATTTTTTTGATATTCTATCCGGGGAAGGAGAAACGGAGTTCGGAAGGGAGATTTTAGGTATTCTCCGCGAAGCAGATAAGGCGTCAGTTGTAGAAAACATCAGGGAAGAAGAACCTGAATACATTTTAATTAAACAATTTTTACAAAAGAAGTATAGAGAGTATTACGATAAAAAATTGCTATTTAAGGGAGAGGAATATACTGCCCTTTCTTTTCCTTTTGTCATAAAGGAAATTATCCGAAATGTCCTACATATCCGAGTAAGAGAAGAAGACAGAATATCAAATTCTATTCTTGAAAAAGTTATTTCTCTTTTAGAAGAGCACATAAATTATTCTCCTGAAAAATCCTATTTATTTCTCCTTAAACATAAATCAAAAGGTTTATCGCAGAGAAGGGTTTTGCTTCTCAAAAACGATTTTTTGGATAGCGTGCCAGCCTCTTTTCCAGAAAATCTTTCGGAATGGGAAATCATCTCCCGGGAGACACAACAGGCAGAAGATAAGGAAGAGGATATAATACCAGAGGAACCAGAAAGCACTGCCCCACCCCCCATACAAAAAGAACTGCCAGGCGAGGACGAGAAACAAAAAAAGATGTATGACTATTTCAAAAGTATTCCAATTGTGGAATGCTCATCAATTGCCGAAATAAAGGCAAACAAAGACAATAGAAAAGCAATTATTTTTAAGACAATACAGGCTGTATTCCCTACCTTTGATTCTGATATGCTCACTTCTTTTTTAGATAAACTCCAAAAGGAAAAAGAAACAAGGGAGAGGGAGGTGAAATAAGAAATGGAACAGGAAATATATCGTAAAAGACTGGTTTTTTTGTTCTTTACTTGCCTTTCTTTTTTGTTTATTTTCTGGTGGTATCTTCCTGTGTTGAAATACATTCAATACACAGGAATAGTTTTTATTCTTGAAGGGGTGCTGTTATTTTCTGTTCTCACACACTTAAAAAAAACCGATGAAGAAAAAGAGTTCCTTGAAGGCTTTAAGCAAATAGTGCCAATAGAATTAGCGAAAAACAAACTACCTTTGATAAAAGATGGTCTTTATCTCGGAGAAGGTTTTATCTGGGAACAACGACATGCAAAATATGTCTACGAAAAAATGAAAGATGATTTAACGAAAACGTTAGCGCAAGTCAAGGTAGGAAAAGACACAGATTTAGGAGGGGTGAACTTCCACGCAGTAGAGAGAGAAAAAAAGGACATAATTATTCCTAAAGCAGAGTTTTCGGGGCATTGTTGTATTGTTGCCACAACAAGAGCAGGGAAAACTACCCTTCTTCGCAACATTGCTACTCAACTAATCAGAGCAAAAGAGCCAGTGGTAATTTTTGACCCGAAAGGGGAACACTTTTTACTCAATAGCATTTTTGAAGAGACGGTCAATACCTATGGAACAGCAGAGAAATTTTCTTTTATCTCTTCTGCTTTCCCGCTTACAACAGACACCTTCAATCCCTTTCGGACCTTTGTTAATATCTCTGATATAGGAGATAGAGTGGCAAGTGTTTTACCACAAACAGGTGATTCTGCTCCATTTACCAGTTATTCTTTCTATATGGTAGATGTCATTACTCGCTGTCTAGTCTATTTAGGAGAAAACATAACTCTGTCCAACCTGAAAGGATATTCCCTTTCTCCTGCGGAGTGGAGAACTCTTGGATTAAAAGTTTTTCAAAAGTTTTTTAATCAGAACAATCTCCAAATCAAAGAAAGGCAAGAGGAAGCAGGGGGAGATGGTAAAAAACCCTCCCTTCTGGATAACTACAAATACTCATATTTTATCTATAAAAAACAGGGGTATTTTAATGAAGTAATTGAAAATCTTTTAGGTATTTTGGAGCAACCCAGAGAACATTTACAAAAAATGACCTCTTCTCTTATCCCTTTTTTCTCTCTCATTTCTTCTGATGAGAAGCCTATAATTTTTGCCCCGGACCGTCCAAGTTTTGAATGGGGGAAAATAACGGACAAAAGGGTAGTTTATTTCTTTTTCTCCTCTTTGGAGGCAGCAAAAACAGTGCCCTTGGTTCTAAAACTCGCTCTTCAATCCCTTATTTCTTTTGTAGGGAGGCGACAGGTAAGAGGAGAGGGGGGACAAGAACCGATTTGGCTCTTAATAGATGAGTTTGGGCAGATTAACTATCCTGAATTTGCCGACCTTTTAGCCCAAGCAGGAAGTTCGGGATTAAAGGTGATAATGGCTATGCAGTCTCTCTCTGACCTAGAAAAGTCCATCTTTGGTTCTGCAGGGGGGAGAACCGTCGCACAGAGGATTCTGGATAACACAAATACCAAGATATTCCTGCGAAACACAGATAATAACACGGCCCGAAGGTTGGCAGATGATATTGGAAAAGTAAGTATCCCGGAGGTTTCTCGGCAAACAACATATCGGCCAGAAGACCTTGATGTGGGGTATGATGTAGGGTATCACATATCAAAAAATTATAAAGACAAATACCTGCTTGACCCCGCTTGGACCCAGGCGCTTCCCAAAGGGGAAGCGTTTGTTTGGACATCGGGAACATTATTCAAAATCAAGGTTCCAATTTTAGATAGGCCAGAAAAGATACTTCTTACCAAAGAGGAGTTTGCCGTAAGGGGCACTTCGGAAGGACTATTAGCAACAAAGGGAGAGGAAAGGGGTGGTAGATGTATAATAAAATCAAAGAAAAGATGTTATGTATCTTGGCAGGGTTAATGATGTTAGGTGTAGGGTTGTGGTATGTCCTGCCTTATATGTTAGTGATGGGACAAAAACCTGATATTGAATCCAAAATACAGGAGGATACTCTCGCTCTTTATAATCAAGTTTCTGCCCTGTCTCAAAGCAATACTTTTGTCAGGCAGTATTTTACTAGCTGGATAAAAGAGTGGCAGAAGTTCCAGATAAAGCAAAGAGAAAGAAAAACTGTTGTTAAAGAAAAAGAAGAGGGAAAAGGTAAGGAACTTGAAATGTTAACCTACACAAAGAAACAGCAGGAGAAGATAGATACCAGTGCGCTTGCTGGATATATTGCGCAATACAGAAAACTAAAATTATTCTTCCTTGTTTTTTATGCTCCGGTGATACTTATCACGCTTTTCTATGCTATTTTATTAGCAGTTATCAAGAGAACGGAGATGACAGAAAGGATGCAGCCCACCTCCGAAAACTTACAGAAATTTGGCTATGTAGGAGTGCTTCTAACATTGACAGGGTTTTTCATTTTCTTTGTTGTATGTCCAGAAGTCCTAATGAAAAACACGATAAATATCTCATTGCCAGTAGGAGTTTTAACCTTCCTATTAGCAGTATCAATTTATCCGGTAGTAGCAAATATGCCTCAAACCCAAGAAACAACGCCGGGAAAATGAGAAAGGAGGTTAGAAGAATATGGAAGTAAGAGAACTTTTAGGTAAGACGAGTAAAGAGTTAAAAAAGATGGGAAAGGCAATAAAAGAGGGGTTAGAGAGAACAGGGACCCCCGCAGAAAAAAAGGTTATGAATAAAGACCTGCAACAACTTATTTTAATCAACAGAGTGATAAATATAAAAGGAGTAAAAGAGGTGCTATTAGAAAACGCTTCACCCGTCCAAATCTTGGCAGGACTAAAAGACGAAGAGATTTTCTTCCTTGTGAATAATATACTTTTCCTTCAAAACGAAGGGGAGGAAAAGTTAAATAGAAAAATTCAGGACTTCTGGAAAACCGCAAGGCACGAGAAAGACATCAGGAAACAATTTTCTGATTTTCTTGCCCGGCTTAAAGAACACCCCTATAACGAAGTATACGAACAGGGGTGGAGGGTCCTGAAAGTAAATTCACCAGAAGGGAAAAAAATGGCAGGGCTATTAGCCCATTTTGAACAAATAATGGAGAGAAGGTTTAAGAACAGGGATTTCTTTGCTCTTGCTCCTGATGAAATAGCAAAATTTACACAAATCAGACAGGAAATAACCACTTTAACAGAAAAATTCAGGAAATCACTAAAAGAATTACAGAACTATGACCGAAACAGGAGGGGAAGATGAAAAAGATAATAGTTTTAGGGTTGCTTTTTGCTCCATTACTTTTTGCTGAAACGAAACAAAAAACTTCCGTGCCTGCCTCTACCAGCGAAATAGAAAGACAATTGCTATCTTTACAACAGCAAATAGCAATAGAGAATAAGAGGAATGAACTCCTAAAAATAAGAAAAGAGAACACACAGATAGAAAAGGAAATGAAGCCAGAGCAGGTGGTAATACAACAACAACCTGCCTCTGCTTCTCAAGGTCCTTCTCTGCCTCCCTATTCTTATATTTCCTCTTTTCCGGAACCAGAAAGAAACATATCTATGGTCGGGGAATTAGAGTTGGTAGGTATTTCCGGGAAGAGAGCAATAGCGAGAGAGGGGGAAAAATATTTTTATCTTGCAGAGGGACAGGAGATAAAAAATTGCAAGATAATCAAAATAGAAGGGGACGGAGTATATCTGAAAGATCCACAGCAGAAAATACAATTTATTGGGCTTACCTACAAGAAGATTTTGCCCCCCCCAGAGCAGGCAATACAACAACAACCTGTAAAACAACAGGAGACAAAAAAATAATGGAAAAAGAGAGAATTGGGGAGATTCTGTTAAGAAAGAAAAAGGTCTCATATCCTCAACTCCAACACGCCTTAAATATAAGAAAGACAACAGGCGACCTGTTGGGAGAGATATTAAAGAGAATGCATCTGGTTTCAGAAGAGGATATTATTGAGGCGCTTTCCGAGCAATTCAATGTCCCTGTCTGGTCAGGGAGCATTGACAAGATATGCTTGGAGTTAATTCAAAAAATAGGGATAGATAATTGCCAAGCAGGTGGGATTTTACCTGTTCAAAACGGTAAAGGTCCTGTCTTAATTATCTCGGCTCCCAATGATGAGGCAATTACAAATGTTATATTGTCCCATAATCTTTTCAATTTAGAGAGATTTCTTGCCCCGCCCTCTGTTATTTCAGAAAACCTAAAAAGAGTAATTCCAAAGACAAAAAGACAAAGCAAAATAGAACAGCAAGTCCAGAAATTGCAGGAGAAAGGGGTAAGTGGGGGGTTATTACCAGAGTTCGCTCAATTTATTTTAGAAGAGGCGATGTTAGAAAATGCCAGCGATATTCATATTGAGCCGTCTTCCGAAACAACTGATATAAGGTTTAGAATTGATGGAATTTTAGTTCCTGTGGTGTCTCTTCCAAGGTTTTTTCACGATAATATCGTCAATGTTTTCTACTCTAAATCTGATATTACCCAGTCCGAATTTGTGAAATATCACGACTCAACCTTTTTTTTCCCTTTTTCAGGGACGGAAGTAGATGTTCGGCTATCATCACTTCCTTCTGTCTTCGGGGCAAGTTTAGTTTTACGGTTGCTTAACAGAAACAAAACAATAGTTCCTTTGAAAAATTTAGGATATAGGGAAAGACACTTAAAAGAAATAGAGAAGATGATACAGAGACCAGAGGGACTTATCGTTTTTACTGGCCCAACGGGAAGTGGAAAAACCACTTCTCTTTATTCTATTCTTTCTTCTATCCGTTCAGAGGAAATAAAAATAATCACCGTGGAAGACCCCCCAGAAGTGGAAATTCCCGGTGTCGTCCAATGTTCTATTAACCAGAAGGCAGGGATTAAATATGCTAATGCCCTGCGGGGTTTTTTACGGCACGACCCAGATGTTATCTTGGTAGGAGAGATTAGGGACGAAGAAACAGCAGGCGAGTGTATAAGAGCAACTTTAACAGGGCATCAAGTTTTCTCTACGCTCCACACTTATTCTGCTATCTCCTCCACGCTCCGCCTAAACGATTTAGGAGTTCAGTTCTCCTATATTGCTATGGTTTTAACAGGGGTGGTTAACCAGAGGTTGGTAAGAAAACTTTGCCCTTTCTGTAAATCTCTCGTTCCTGCTCCGGAAAAGTATAAGGGCTTTATCGGACAGGAGACATATTCTTCTACTGGGTGCGAGTATTGTTTTGGTGGCTATAAAGGGAGAATGCCTGTTGTGGAGACATTATGGATAGATGAGAAAATGAGAAAAATGTTAGAGAAAGGCAAGATAGAAGAACTGGAAAAGTATGTCATAGAAGAAAAAGGAAATAGAACACTTCTTGAAGACGCCCTAGAATTAGTAAAAGAAGGGGTAACAAGCATAGAGGAAGTGGAAAGAGTAGTAGGGGGGATTCTGTGAGACTTAAAATTCTAACTCCGTTTTCCGAGATAGAGGAAAGAGAAATAAAGAGTGTTGCTGATATAGACCTTCTCAAAGAACAGGGATATACGATTTTAGAGAGGAGAGGAATTGCTCCTAAATTCAACATCAAACTTTTCAAACTCTCTCCTAACTTTCTGGCTAACTTTTTTAGGGACCTATCTGGATTTGAAAGTGTAGGGATTCCTCTCTTACAGGGCATTGAAGAATTATTGAAAACAACCACAAATAGAAATGAAAAGAGGATTTTGTCAGAGATAAAACACCATCTTCCAGAGGGGTTCCATTTATATCAAATCCTCGCTGATGTAGGTTTTCCAGAGGAAGCAGTTTCCTCTGTAAAGGTGGGGGAGACAGGGGGATTTTTAGGAGAGGCGTTTGAGCAACTTGCTTCTTACTATGAGCAGGTAGTCTCTTTTCAGGGGAAAATGAAGACTGCTTTCATCTATCCTGCCTTTGTTCTACTCCTGACCTTTATTGTTGCTACGGGTATTTCTATTTTTGTTGTTCCTAAAATAAGAGAGTTCTTAATTGTAATTCCTAACCTGCCTAAAATGACATTGTTCTTCCTTTCCCTAACCAACATCTTGTCAAAAGTGTGGTGGTTGTTTCCAGTTGCTATAATTGGTATATTCCTTCTTGTGAAATGGGTTTTCCAGAGCGAAAAAGCGACCAAAATAATTGCTACCCTCTGGAATACAAAAATGTTTTCCATAGTCAAAGAGAGAATAATGGCACAGTTCTTTTTGGAACTTTATATGCTTCTGAAAAATGGTGTGTCTTTACAGGAAGCGTTAGATATAGTAGAGGTGAATAATAGGTATTTCGCAAACATAATACAGAGAGTGAAAAACTCTCTTATAACGGGGTTTTCCTTTGCCGACGCTTTGTCAAAAGAAGGCGTGTTTCCCTCTTTTGTAGTGCAGACAATAATGAAAGGTGAGACAACAGGGGGTCTTGTTGATTATTTGAAAAGGGTTGCGGACTATTTCCAAAAACGGCTGGAAAATTTTCAAAAGGTTTTTGGGGAGATGATAGGGCAGGTGTTAGTGGTTATTGTTGGCGTAGTAGTGGGAGTTTTTGTCGGGGTATTTCTCTTTTCAATTTATGGTGTTTTACCAAAAATATCAGGTGGTATTACTGGGGTAATGCCTAAATAAAAAAGTGTGGGAACAGGAGAAAGAGATGGGAAGAAGAAAACTGAAAAAAGGGGAAGGTGTAAGCGAAGGGAGAATCTACCTGCGTGTCCCTGCGGCTTTGAAAAAAGAGATTTTTGAGAAAGCAGAGAGAGAAAAAACAGCAGTAACAGACTTAACGAGAGGAATTCTACAAGTATTTATGAATTATTGGGAGGATTTAGAGGAGAAGGAAGGAAGAAAAGATTTTTACAGGGTTGCTTCCCGTTTAACCAAAGGGGACAAAGATAAATGTTCACAAATACTTGACAAAAATAAAAAATAGGGGTAAAATAATAAAAGGAGGAAAATGGATATACAGAAAATAGAAAGAAAGATAAAAGGAATTGCTTTAATAATAATGATTTTAGCAGGAGTGTGTAGAGCAGAATATAAATTTACCCCTTATATAATGGAGACCCCAGACGGAAAGGATATAGAGATTTGCACCCGGATGATGGGTTTTGTAGATGAAGATGAATACCTTGATTTTTTGGGGGTCGTTGCTGGCCAGAATTATATTTTCTGGGGAAATAACTATTCGGATAAGATTCAGTATGAAAACACTCTTCTCCCTGCTACTGGGCCATTAGCAGATATTGACAGGGATGGGAAGGTAGATATTGTTTTTGACGAAGAAACAACAGATAAAAATAATGTTTATGTCAAATATAATTTAGGAAATAGAGAATTCTCTGACCCTGTTTTAATTCTCTCTATTCCTACCAATGAAGAATGGGGAAGGTTATTCCCTGAAATTCTTGATGTAGATGGTGATGGGAATTTAGACCTTATTTTTTATCACCCCGTAGATGATTGTTTTACTAATATCTATTGGGGCGATATGAATAATGAGTTTTCTCCTGACAGGCATACTAACTATTACGCTTCTCGTATTATGGCTTACCCTTGGTGTGATGTGAATAATGATGGGAAAATGGATTTTATTACAGGAAACCCTGTTTTCACTTTTGAAGCACGGAGGGTTTTTGTCCAACAGGAAGACAAAACATTTTCCCAGGTTTCTACTTTACCCAATGCCATAAAGACCAGACAAGTCGTAGATGTTAATGGAGATGGGAATTTAGATATAGTGGGAGATTTTCAAGATGGGTTAGTAGATAGATTTGTGGTTTTGCCTGGTAAGGGCGATGGGACTTTTGATACTCCGGTTGAGTTATTTTCAGAACAAGGAGACGGAGATGACGGGACTGATTATTTGTCTTTTTCTCTTTGTCTCTGCGCTCCTTCTGATTTTGAAGGAGACGGTAAAACAGATTTAGTGATAACGAGAAGATATAAAAGTAATTACAAACAATATCTTCTCACAATAGACAAAGATTTGAACTACCAACTTACAGACCTGAACCAAAGTATAGACGGAGCAGTAACATCTTTTGAGGATTTCAATGGTGATGGGTATCCTGATTTTACTACCAGTGGGGCTGATGGTTGGATTATGTATTTTGGGAGTGAGGCAGAAGACGACGACCCACTCCCACCTCCCCCCGCCCCTCCCAGTGGCGGTGGAGGCGGTGGTGGTTGTTTTATAGCAACTGCCTGTTTCGGTTCTTATGACCACCCTTTTGTAAAAGTGTTAAGACAGTTCAGAGATGAGTGCCTATTAACAAATAAAGTAGGAAGTGCTTTTGTTAGATGGTATTACAGACATAGTCCAGCAGGGGCAGAATTTCTTAATAAATATGTTGTCTTGAAAGTCCCTGTTCTTATTTGTCTGCTTCCTGTTGTTTTAGGTGCTTTTCTTTTACTTCACCCCTATCTTATAGTTTGTGTTGTGGGATTATGGGGTGTAGTGAAAAAAGAAAATTATTATGGAATTGTTGACAATAAAAAAAAGTAGTATAATAAAAAGAGGAGGAAAATTATGGTGTCCCTAATAATAAGATTGTATATTGGAATTTACAGGTTCTTTTGGCGGTTGTTTTTGTTTGTTTTTGTCGCACCTTTTTCAAAAACATACAGGCGATACGCTATCGCTTACTATCGCCCCTTATGGATTGCTTTGAAGTGGGTCTTTTCTAACCTCGCTGTTTTGATTGTTTTGTGCTTCCTCTTTCAGTACAATATCTTTCTTGGTGTGCTTTTTGTCATTGGTGTTGTTACCTACCATATCCAAAAGATGAGGAAGAAAAAAATTTCCTGTGTTTCCCAACAAGGTTTCACTCTTTTGGAATTAGTTATCGCAATGTCAATTTCTATGATTATTACTCTTGGCACAATAGGATTTGCCAGAGGGATAAATGCACAGAAAAACACAGAAAGAATAGTAAAAGAAATTGAGAATATTCAAAATGCCTGTCTTAAAATGGCAAATGAGAAAACTTCTTTTACTATAGACGATTTAGTAAGACAGGGATTCTTAAAAACAAAAGCAAGTTTTACAGGTAGCGAGTATTCAGTAAATGCAGATGGAAAAGTATTTAGCATAAGTGCTTCTCTACCTGTAAAAGGTTTTTTGGTTAAGGAATTTCCACAACCCATTCAGTATTATGAGTCTTCTTGGCTTGGGAAAAAATATTGTGGAATTACTGCTTCTTATACCTTACCCAGAGGTTATAGAAGTATAGCAGACAAAAATTGGTATGGATTTTAATTTTTAATGGAGGTGGGAATGAGAAACAGAACGAGTAAGAAGGGAATTACGCTTGTGGAAACAATCGTGGCTTGTGGAGTAATTACCACTCTTATGCTTGGGACAATTCCTCCCACTGCCAAGATGATAAGACAAAAGGTGGCTCAAACAACAGCCCAAGAAATGATAGAAGTTCAAGAGGCAGAGAAAAACTACTGGATTGACCAGTTGAATACAAATGGAACAGGACAATGGGCAAGTAGTATTTCTACTTTACAAACCGCAGGGTATCTTCCTTCCACTTGGAACGCAAAAAATCTTTTTGGTAATAACTACACAGTGTCTACCACTGCTTCCACCTGTTCAGTTCAGACAATCATTCCCAAAGGATTGGAAGGAGTGGTTCAAACCCACTGTCCGCAGGTAAATGTAAGTTATTCCGGAAATAATGCGACTGTTTCTTCTACTATTCCAGTTCCCGGACAAGAACCCACTATGGAATCTATGCTTCATAGAACAGGAGACGCCAGATTTAGAATAGCAGAAGAACCTGTGGGGAGCAAAAAGTATCTGGTAGCGGGGACTGATTTAACAGAAGTAGAAAATGAAATAAAAGCAGGGTTAGAAGAAAAACCTGATATCTATATCAAAGAATTAAAAACCCAAGGGATTTCAAAAAGTGGGTGGTTGTCTGATGCGAAATTTAAACCCCCTAAGGGGAGATATACAGGAGATAGTGTTAGTATAGAAGTGGGGGTTTCACAATCGGCGTCTGTTACTGCTCGTATGCCCGGAGGTTCTGATTCTCTTTTAACGAAAACATCTGGAAGCGTCAAAGTATCAATGTTGATGCTCCCAGTAATAATATCTGCAGAATGTTTTGTGACAGGAGATACCCCCCTTACTGAGGTATGGGGTTTTTCATCCTATCCTCCTCTCCCCACCCCCACGTATAGAGTTGGCTGGATATCTGCTCAATTGATTGATGGTAATTATACTGTGAGTTTTTTTCCTGATATTAACGGAGCATATCTTTGTACCGGGACTTATACTCTGAAAAGTAGCGTAGAAGGAATAGAATGGCTGTTAGATTAAAAAAAAACTTCAACAAAAAACGGAGGTAATACAATGAAGAAAGAAGTAAGTAGTAGAAGTAAAAAAGGGTTCACTTTGGTAGAATTGATGGCGGTAATAGGGGTAATTGGTGTGCTTATGGCGGTGGTGCTTGTCGGAGCATCTTCTTCAAGAAAAACAGCAAACATCTCAACAACAGCACAACAAATACAACTTATTTATTCCGCCTGTCAATCTTGGTTAGGAAATGGGAGAACAGCATATACGGGAATTTCTCTAAATGCTTTACAAGCCGCTGGGTATTTGCCTGCTACCTTGAATAATCCTTATGGAGGGACATATACCGTGGCGGTTAACGCCACGGATGCAACACAGGTAGATGTTTCTCCAACAAAAATCCCTGACCAAGCAACTCACGATGAAATTGCTTCTGCTTTAAGCAGTATCACCAAAAGTGCGGCTTATACTGCTTCTTCAAAAACATCAAAATTTACTTTTTAGAAAAAGGGGTCTAAAATGGGATTAACTCCAATAGACACCGGATACACTTATGCGGGATATGTGATAGCAGGTGCGATGATGAGTTATTTTCGCCCCCTGTTTATTGCTGTTGCTATTGGAAGTTTAATATGGATGGTCTATCACTCCCTCTTACAAGGTTCCGCCAAACCAACCCTTACCTATTTCATCACTCTTTTTCTTCTTGTTAGTGTTTTTATGCCTTCTGTCTCCCCTCCTGCTCCTGTTTCAGCGGCGCAGGGCAAAGAAGAAATATCTTCTCAACAGGTAGCACAGCAAATTTTAGGTAGTAAATATGGAGGACAAACCTCTGCAGGCTTGGTCTGGATAGGGCGACTTTTGGATTCTTTCGCCATTACAGCAGCAAAGTTAATAGAAAGCGGAGGAGCAGTTGAAGCAGATGGGAGAGTAGTGGGAGGTATTCCTTTTCTCTATACAAGGGCTTACACCGAAATGATGGGGAATAGAATAAGGTCCCCAGAAACAAGAGAAGAATTTGTAGATTTCTTTGGGACTTCTTATGCAGATGCCCTACAAAGGTGGGAAAATGCTGGAAAGCCTAGTCTTGGTATAGGGAAGTCCACTCTTTACCCAGGGGATATTATTGATAAGTATGGGACGCCAGAAGATAGAAACAAATGGAAGGGGATAGAAGAAAAAATGAGCCAGGATTTTCAGAAAACCAACAGTGGTACTGATGGGTGGTGGGCTCGTGTCCTCCGAAGATTTGATAAGAGAAGGTACATAATCAACACCGTGAAAAATGAATTAGCAGATGACGAGACGGTTAATTCTATAAGTGAGCGCATTCTAGCTAACTCTACTTATTCAACCGGGACAAAGAATAAAATTGCCCGGGCCTTTCAGACCATTATAGGAAAGGGTCCTTCTGTTTTTCTTTCACATCTTGCTTCGGCATTAGGATATATCCTAACAAGTTTAATTTTGCCTGCCCTTCCGATGATGCAAGGGATGTTAAACTTAATGGTCTTGGTAGCGTTCCCTTTTGTGTTTTTATTTTGTTTGTTTCCTCATAACTTTGCAATTCTACCAAAATACTTTTTAACGCTCCTCTGGGTGAAATCTTTGACAATAGCGTGGGCGATAGTAAATTGTTTCCAGAACTTTGGCTGGGTGTTTGCTTCTGCTGGTGGAGAAACTACATTGTCTTGGGCAGTTGGTAGTGTGCCTATTTTAGGGACATTAGTAGGGATTACGGTATTGCCCGCTATTTTCTTTAAGATAATAGCAGAGGGGCTTTCTTACACTTCCGATTTTATGGGAAGCAACATAATAAATAGAGGGGGACAAGGAGTGGGGAAAGCAGGAGAAAAAGCAGAAAAAGGATTAGAAGGGGTATGAGAAAAGAAAGTATAATTTTTATATTTCTGTGTTGTTCCGGGTTAGTAGCAGGGGAGAGTTTTTTCGGGTTTGATAAAGTTAGGTTTTTTCCTGATTTCCAGGAAGAAACAAAAAAGGAAACAGATAATATGATAGAGGAAAGTATCTTTGCTGAACCTATTGTCGGACCAGATGGAAAAACCAGAATATATGTCCCACCCCGGCAGGTGTTAGAGTTTCTTAACTCTCCCACCAAAGAAAAAGCAAAAGCATATCTTGACTGGAATAAAGAAAAAATAAGTAAAATCGTTCAGGCACAGCAGGTTTTAGAAGATGTGGCAAGGGAGGAAAATCAAAAAGCAAGCGGGGCAGAACAGGGAAATAAAGGTGGAGTGGAAGAAAAAACAAGTAATGTTCGTACCATAGCGAAAGAAACAACAAAAACTACTACCACCAAACCAAGGGTTTCAAAAAAAGAAGTAAGCGTGGCTCTGACACCTGATTGTAAGTATTGTAATGCCCAACTCTTTGTGTTAGAAGCGTTCAAAAAAAAATACCCTTTTCTTGACCTGAAAATTGTTTGGTTTGGTGATAGAAATAAAAAACCAGCAACTTCTATTCCTGTGCTTTTAGGTAGGGAAGAAGATAAATCAAAAATAAGAAAATTTCCAACTTTCTTCTTTACTCTGGAAAATGGAGAAGTAGTAGCAGGAGAGGGCTTTGTTGATGGGAAGAACTTGGAACTTTTTTGTGAGAAGGTGGGTATCCTATGAAAACCTGTGATTGTGATTTTGTTTTGAAAAGAGGTGTGAATCTATTAGAAAGCAGAAAAGGACTTTGTAATATCTGTGAAAGGAATTCAAGTCAAACTTGTCCGTTTAATTTTAATAGAGAAGAAGGTAGAGTCTTGGAACATAAGGGGGCAATTAAAATGAAGAGAAAATATATTACTGTGGTGGGTCTTGGTCTTGCTGGTTTTTTATTCTTTTCCGCTTTTGTGTTTGCAGGAGACGAACAGGGCTATTCTTACAGAGGAGGATTTGATTTTCAACCAGATTACTACAAACTGCCACATGTTTCTTACTCCTATGGAATAGGAATGGGGTGTGAAGGATTTGATTTGGAGGGTAGTTTTAATTCTCTGCTTTCCGGAGAGGCAATGAAGAATTATATGCAGGGGGCTTTGCAGTCCGCTATATCAGCAGCACCTATGTTATTGCTTGAATACGCAAGTCCTACATTAGCAGACACGCTTAAACATTTTCAGAACCGCTCCCAAGAACTATTAAATCTCAACTATGTTACCTGTCAGGATATTATGGAAAAAGGGGAGGGTGTATTGGCAAAAATGAGGAAGGAAAATCAGGCGGGAACCGTTCAGCAATCTGGGGGAGGGGATTTAGTATCAACTATGCAGTCAACCGGGAAAGACACTACTCTTGGAAATATACCTGACTATTCTGGGAAAGCGATAGGGCAAGGGGGAGAGGTAAAGGTAGTGAAGGAAGGATTGTCTTGGGCAAAAGCACCGGAAAATATCCAAACGATTGGGACCAATGTTTTGGGAGATGTAATAATTCAAGGGAGTGGAAATATAAAGTATGTAGAAGCACAAAAAACACCAAACCAACTTTATGTTGAAGAAAGAAATACCTTTCAAAAAGATGTTTCTTCTGCGGTTAGTCGTTATATTTCATCAGGGAAAGTAAATCAGTCAGACTTGACTAAAATATCTTTACCTGCCTTTCCTGTGAATGAAATTCTCATAAAAAGTATAGGGGATATGCCACAGGCAAAAAGAGAAATAGCAACAGGGAAGTTGGCGTCAACTCTTGCGCATCTTAAACTGCTTTCTGAATTTAATGATTTGCATTTCTCTCTTTTGCGGGCCATGCAAAATCCTGTTATCACGCCTACAACAAAAGAGATATTAGAACAGAAGATTACTTTAACTGAAACAGCAAGAAAAAATCTCGCCTTGGAAAAAGAAACAGCAGAGGAGTATTTTTCCCGAACAGCAAATTCTATTATTGAGGAGGCAGAGACGGATAAAGCAAGAAGTTTTGGGAAGGCGATAGAAGCGAATAAGATACCTGAAAGCCCAACACGGAGTAAGTGGAACTGGGGAGGGGTGAAGATGGAATGAATTTAATTAAAAGAGTTATCGTCGGGTTAGTTGTGTTTTTAGCGTTTGGTATTGCGAGTGCGTCTGTGCAGAAGAAAAGTAGGAGCCTGCAACAGAATATAAAACAGATGGAGCAGGAAATCCCGGAAGAAACTATCTCTCAACCAGTTATCCTTTCCCAAGATGAGGTGGAAGGGAGGATAATTGAGAATTGGTTGAGAAAAGGGGGAATCTACAATCTTACGGTGACAGTAGAAGAAAATATCAGCCAAGAAACGCCCCCTATTGGGGAAATTAAAGGCAAAAACCTCATAATTAAGGTAGATGTGCCAAACGGAATAGAAAAAGCGGTGTTAGGGTGGGTAGAAGAGATAAGAAGGGGAAACCCAATGGTGCTGGTAGAAGGAGTGAAAATTATAGGAGGGGAAAAGGAGTCCACAATAGAAGTGAGTATGATAGTGTATGGGAGTTAGGTTTTTACCCGTCAAAACCCGTACCCGTCCGCTTTTATCCGTCATCTTTTCCCGTCTGCTTTTTCCCGTTGCGAGTGAGGAACGAAACGAGCAGTGAAAACATCCCCGTCAATCCCGTCCCTCCCGTTCCCGTCTGTCTTACCCGTTCCCGTTAGGTTTTGCTGGTGTATTGACAGGGAGAAAAAGAAAGGACTATATGGCTATATGGTAATAAGGCGATATGTCCATATGGGCATAGGGCTATATGGGTATATAGGCATAAAATAAGAGAAAGGAGGTGAAGAGAATGATAATAACCCTGGCAAATCAAAAAGGAGGAGTAGGGAAAACTACAACGGCGGTGAATTTGGCTGGGTGTCTGGCAGAAAGAGGAAAGAAGGTTTTGTTAATTGATTTTGACCCACAGGCAAATTCTACTACTCATTTGGGATATGTTCCTGATGAGGTGAAAGAAACGAGTTTAGATTTTCTTTTTGGCGAGAAGTTGCCTATTCTAAATTACCCGCTCTTGAAGCACCTCTTTCTTATCCCGGCGTCTTTATCTCTGGCAGAAGCAGAAATTAGACTGACGATGAAACCTATCGGGCGAGAAACTATGTTGAGTGAGGCGGTGGAGAAGATTCAGGGAGAGTTTGACTTTATCTTTATTGACTGTCCGCCGAATTTGGGCTTATTGACTACAAATGCGTTGTGTTGTGCGGATAAGGTTCTTATCCCTGTTCAGACACAATACTTGCCGATTGATGGGTTAAGAACATTATTGGAAGTGGTGAAAGAAGTTCAAGGGAATACAGGGAAAGAGGAATATATTTTAGGGATTTTAGGGACGATGTATGCTAAAAGAGAAAATGCCTGCCAGGAAATAGTGGAGTTATTACAAAAGACATTTGGAGAGTTGTTTTTTAATACTCTTATAAGAAGGTCTGTGTCAATTCAAGAAGCAAGTGCAAATAAGAAACCTGTGAACCTGTATAATCCTTCCTGTTTTGGTGCGAAGGACTATAATAAATTCACTGATGAATTCTTACAAAGGATAGAAAAAAATGGAAGATAAAAAAAGAAGAATCCCCCTTGATATTCAATTTGGACAGAAAAAAGATGTAAAAAGAGTGTTGAGTGTGTTGAGAGGACGAGAAGGCAAAGTAAAAGTTGGAATATTTTTGGAAGAAAGTTTGTATTCTTTTTTTCAGAAGTTCACCAGTGATGTGCAGGTGAAAAGAAAGTTAGGAAAGAAACCAAGATTAACTCTGGGCGGAATGATAAGAATTGGGTTGAAGTTGTTAAAGGAGGTATGTGAGAGTAATCCTGAAATCTTTGAAGAAGGAACAGAAGAGGAAATAGTCCAGAGAATAGTAGTGAAAGTGGAGAAAAAAAATCAAAAATAGATACACATCTTTATATTTCCTCTGATTTTCTTTTTTTGTATTTCCTTTCTTATAACTCTTTTTATTGACAAGTCAAGTTCGCCACTCAAAAATGAAAAATCCTTATTTCATGATTTCATGCGGGTTTCTGCAAATATGTAGTGAAATGTAGTGAACAAATTAAAATCTCTTTAAACCCTTTATTTACAGGTGTTTTCATAATTACCCAAAATGAAATGGCGAAGAAGTTGACTTGACAAAACTATTATTCTTTTTTCATTCTTCCCCCCTGCCTATCCCCGCAGGGGGCAGTCAGGTCCCTCTTTTTTTCACTCGGATACCTATTGCCTTTTCGTTGAAAAGGTCGGTGCTTAAATAATACCAAGTTAATAAATTTTCCGTTGGAATTTCATTAACTTGGCTCGCACCTCAATAGATAACCTCATTAAGAGAGACCTTCTGCCTCTGCTTCCCATCTGTCCCCCAAAGGGGGACGCCCTTTCCTCCTCCCCACTTTTTTATTTACTTACTGCTTTTTTAAGTTTTTCACCTGCTCTAAAAATAGGAACTTCTCTGGCAGGAATTTTTAATGTTGCTCCTGTTTGTGGATTTCTTCCTGTTCTTGCTTTTCTTTTTGCTACTTTGAATGTTCCAAACCTTCAACAAATTCACCTGGTAAGACATCACTTTTATCACAGTGTTTTGCGATAATTTTTTGTGTTATTGTCATTTTATGTCCCTTTGTATGCTTTTTTAATAAGGTCCTTTTTTGAAATATAATAGTTTATTGCAGTTATATATGCTTTTGCACTTGCTTCAATAACATCAGTACTTACTCCTTTCCCAGAAGTTCTTATTCCATCTATTTCTAATGTAACAACAACTTCTCCCTGAGCGTCTTTTCCACCAGTAATTGCGTTTATTTTATATTCTTTCAAAGTTGGAGTGAGTCCTGTAATTCTATCTATTGCTCTATAAATAGCTTCAACTGGTCCATCTCCACTTGAAGCATCTTCATAAATTTTCCCTTCTTTTTCTAAACGAACAGTTGCACTTGGAATTGTTGATGTACCAGAAATAATATGAAAATAAACAAGAGAATAAAATGGTTTTAATGGTGTTAACTCTTCTTCTGCTATAACTATAAGGTCTATATCTGTTATTTCTTTCTTTTTATCTGATAATTGTTTAAACCTTTGAAAGACCTTTTCAAGTTCACTATTTTTTATATCAAACCCTAAATCCTGTAATCTTGATTTTAAAGCATGTCTTCCTGAATGTTTTCCAAGAACAAGTTGGTCTCCTTGCAATCCAATCAGTTCAGGACTCATTATTTCATAAGTTCCTCTATATTTTAAAACACCATCCTGATGAATTCCTGCTTCATGTCTGAAAGCATTTTCTCCAACTATTGCTTTATTTGGTTGAACTGGTATCCCTGTTAAAGAAGAAACAAGTCGGCTTGTTTTATATATTTCTTTTGTGTTTATATCAGTTGTAAATTTGAAATAATCTTCTCTTACTTTGAGATTCATAACAATTTCTTCAAGTGAAGCATTTCCTGCTCTTTCTCCAATACCATTTATTGTGCATTCTATCTGTTTTGCTCCATTTAAAATAGCAGAAAGTGAATTGGCAACTGCAAGTCCAAGGTCATTGTGGCAGTGAACACTTAAAATTATATCATCTGGTAAATTTTCTTTAAGCATTTTTATCATTTCTCCAAATTCCCATGGATTTGAATAACCAACAGTATCTGGAATATTTATTGTTTTTGCTCCTTCTTCAATAACTGCTTTTGATACCTCAATTAGAAAGTCAATTTCTGTTCTTGAAGCATCCTCCGGTGAAAATTCAATATCATCAATAAATTTTTTTGCATATCTAACTGATTCTTTTGCAATTCTGACGATTTCACTTTTTGCTTTATTTAATTTATATTTTCTATGTATTTCAGATGTTGCAAGAAACAAATGGAGTCGTGGTTTATTTGCTTTTTCAAGTGATTTTAGAGCAACATCAATATCTTGATTTTTACATCTTGCAAGAGCACATACACTGCTTTTTTTAATTTTTTCTCCTATTTCTTTTACTGCCTTTGCGTCATCTTCCGATGCAATTGGAAAACCACCTTCAATAATATCAACTCCTAATTTTTCAAGTTGAAAAGATATTTTTAATTTCTCTTCACTTGTTAAACTCGCCCCTGGAGATTGTTCACCATCTCTCAAAGTTGTATCAAAAATTACAATTTTTTCCATTTTTTCCTCCAATGATTTATCATACCACACAAGAGGTATTTTTGGCAATAATAATTGACGAAAATTTTTAAAAAATTTATAATAAATAATATGAAAAAGATATTTTTTCTATTATTAATTTTTGTAATATTAACTGGATGTCAGAAAAAAAAGGAAAATTATAATTTACCATTGAGCGATAAAGAAATTGAAGAATGTCTTAATTTTGGAAAAGATAATTTCTCTTTAAGTTATACTGAATTTACTGAAAATTGGGCAGTGAACCTTGGATATGATTATGGAAAGGGCAGGGCGATTTTAATTACCCCATTTTTAAAAGTTGCTTTAATAGGAAAAAAAGCAGCAGAAAATAATGAGAAAGTTGATATTGATATGGTTGAAAAAATTCTTGCAAAAGAAAATGATAAAATATCTTTTGAAGTTACTCTTTTTGGTAATTATCCTCAATTTGGGAGGACTGTAAACGCAAAGTTGAAATATAAAGATAAAGAATTTTCACCCACTTATTGTTTTTTCCCAAAATTTTCACAAGTGGCAAGAGATTATACTCAGATAGTAACAGGGAAAATTGTATTTCCTAAAGATGATATACCAGATGATGCCCAAATTTCTCTTATTGTATCTTTTAAACCATTTGAAAGTGAAAAAGAAGAAACATGCACATTTGATTTTGACCTTAAAAGATTAAAATAAATGAAATCAAAACTAAATTATAAATAATATGTGGTAAAAATATAAGAAAAAGTCCGATTTTAAAATTAATTGATTTATTTAAAAATAAAATTACAATTGCGAGCAAAAAAGCTGAGAAATCAAGAATTAGTGGTTCTGTTTTTCCTGGATACTTGCCAACAACCCTTAAAATAAACCCTGTCAAAATCCTATCAAGACAACATCTTTCTTTTTTTTCAGGGCATCAGTCATTATTTGAAGTGTCGCTTCTATACACCCTTTTACATCTTTCTGACTTAATCCTGTCTTCTTTGCTACTTCTGTGATGAGTTCGCCTTTGTTCATTGTTTTTCACCCCCTTTCTTTTAATGTTTTTCCCACTCAATATTCTCAAAAAAAGTTCTATTTTCTATTTGTGTTATTTTAGTATAGATAGTTGTGTTAAAAATATCAGAGTGTCCTAACCACTCTTGAAGAACTGTTATAGGAACTCCATTTAATAGACAATAAACAGCAAATCCGTGCCTAAATGCGTGAGGATGACATTTATAGGCAGGAACATTTGCTTTCTCCCCTACTTCCTTGATAAACTTCAAAGCATACCTACGAGAGAAAGGGAATAATTTTTTATCGGGATTTATCCCGTAATCAAGGCAGTAATCCGAAATATCTGCTCTTAAACTATCATTTATTGGAATTATTTTTTCTACATAAGGGCTATCCCCTGTGGTAGGTCTGCCTCTTTTTCTTGTTTTATGTCTTTTCAAGTTTATGATTCTTATAGTTCTTTCCTCTCTATTTACCATGGAAGGAGTTAAAGATAACAATTCTGACACTCTCACTCCTGTTTGAAAAAGTGCCTTAATAAAAATATACTTTCTTCTGGTTGACTTTAATCGTTCTTTCTGTCCTTTTTGTTTTATCGTTTTAATTTCTTCCTCTAAAACTACTAACATCCTATCTACCTCATCTTTTGTAATGTAGACAGGAATGTTTTTTGAAAGTGCTAATGAAAGGGACTGTTTTACTAAATTACTCATTGTTTCCCCCTTGTTTTATTTTTACCTGCCGTGTTATGTATTTTTTAAGTTTTTTACTTGGCAAAAATTTTATTGTGGAAGTATCAGGGGTAGAATACTTCCCTGCTATCGGGTTGGTAAAAAAACGCCCTTTTTTCTTCACTAACACAAATTTACCAAATCCCGAGATTTGATACTCCCCTTTACTTAAAACTTCCTCTAAAATTTCATCTACTACCATCTTTTTTGCTATTTTTTCTATTTCTTCTTCTATTGTTTTTTTCATAATCATTTACATTATACTATATTTTATTTTTTTGTCAAGTAGTAAATGAAAAAAATAAAAATATCTTTTACTGAAAATAACTTATAAAAAAGAGGTAATTTAATGAATTATTTTTAGTCAGGAATACATTTATATCTTTTAAGATAAAAAAACGCCCTTATTTTTCGTTTTAAGGGGTTAGTTCCCAATACACTATGAAATGGGAACTTTTTATATAAAAAATAATAAGAAAATAGAGGGTATTTTATATCAGGTAAGTATGGTTTAGTTCCCAAAATACTTGTTTTGGGAACTAAAATAATTGGTAAGATAATAAAACAAAAATCCTCTTAAAGTCCGTTTTTCTCTCCTTCTATCTCCATAATCCTTTTTTGTTTTCTCTTGCCTGCTTCTGTGCTTGTAAAAATCTTTCTACATATTTGACATCTGGCGGTACAGTGTAGACAACAGCATATCCTTCTTTTATCATAATTTCGTTCATCATCTTGTTCTTTCCTTTGTCCAACCAAACATAAGCAAGTAGGCGCCCGTATTTGTCTGTTTTCTGAACATCAAATTCAAGGTAGATAGTTTGCCCTTCTTTGATAAAATTAGTAGCGTATTGTTTCGCCTGCTGTCCTAACTTTTTTATTTCTTCAATATCTTTTCCAAATTGTCTACTTTGTAATTCTGCTCTGTTGTTTTTTTGAGTTTCAGGAGTATCTATTCCTATTAACCTAACTGACTTCTTTTCTCCCTGATAGTATATTTTATAGGTGTCCCCATCTATCACATAAGCAACTTTTACAGGAATAAGGTCATCAGAAAAAGAGTAAGAAAACAGAAACAAGAAAAACAGGAACAAAATTTTTTTTAGATATTTCATTTTTTAATCTTCGTTATTTCCACTATTCCGTTTTTATTTAAAAGAATATATTGTAAAGATATAGAAACCCCGTTATTTTCCCAAGTGTATGTTTCCAGCCCTTTCTGTTTGGTCTTTGAAGGATGCCCGAGATATTTTGAAAAATAAGTTAGCAGGTTGCTTTTGGATTTCTCTTTGAAATATACCCTCACAGAAAATAAGCCCTCTTTTGTTGCACAATATAAAATGTCATCTACTTTATTTTTTTCTGTCCCTAATTGCAGGTCTTCATTTTCTCTTTTATAAATTTTTATTTGCCCCATTTCTCCTGCCTGTTTCATATCCTTTCTCTGTTCTATCTTCTCACCCCATTTGAAATCTCTAAACCCTTCTTTTGTTATCTCAAACTTCTGCCCTTTCTCTTGTGTAAAAGCAAAAGTAGTAAAGAACAGGAATAGAAAAAGCACTTTTTTATTTCTCATTTTCTCTCCTTTTGTGAAAGTAAAATAATTTCTGTCTGTTCTTTTTTCCCTTGTTTTGCTACCCAAGAAACCTCTACATCTCTGTAATTATCATCTTTGATAAGCCCTGCGGTTTTCAGTCCATTTAAGAGAGGTTGAAAGCCAGCATAATTATCAAGGTCTCTTCGCCTTCCCTTTGGAAAGTAAAAAATGATTTTAATTTTGTTATATCTCTGGTTTGTCTGTTTAATTTTACCACAGGCCCAAATATATTTTTCCCACCTGTCAAAAATCTTTTTCCTTTTAGACCAGTGCATTCTCAAAAGGTAGTTTTGACTTGGCGGAATTTTCTCAATTACTATTTTGTTTTTACTCATTTATTCGCTCCTGTTTCAGGGATACTTCCACTATCTACATCTACACTCATAACACCTAAATAATAATCAAAAAATCTTTTCTGTGTTTCTTTCTTATGCTGATAAACTATAAGCCCGGCAACAGCGAAAATCAGAAAAGAAAAAATAAAATATTGAATTATTTTCTTTTCTATGTTATTCTTTTTTTGTTGAGACATTAAAAACCTCCTTGTTGAGGTTGTTCCCCCTCTCTCCACAAAGGGAGGGGGTTTTTGTTATTATTTCTCTTTTTGTTTTTCTGCTTCAAGTTTTAAGTTTTCAAGTAGTTGTAAAATATCCTTCCCTAAAATCTTATATGCTTTCCCTATTCTTACTGATTTTAACTGCCCTGATTTCAGGAAGTTCCTTATTTTCTCACCAGATATTCCTAAAATCTGTCTCACTTCATTTGCCGTGTAGATAGCGTTTTCAAGTATTTCTATTTTCTCTTTCACTTTATCACCCCCTTTCTATTCCCCTGTTCCATAAACAGGGAAACAATCTCGTTTTTTATGTTCTCTAAATCCTGTCTTGTGAAAATTCTTACAGAAACAGAAAACTCTTTTATAATCTCCTGTAAGAGTTCTTCTATTTTCTGTTGCGATATATCCTGCCAGAGATTATTAAGAGAATAAAAATAGTTTTCTGCCTGCTGTAAAACGCTTTTTGTTTTTCCAAATAAAAATTCTGGAAATTCAAGGTAAGAAGATAGGTGTTTTTCCCATTTTCCTGCACCAAATTTGACATACGCTAAAACATCAAGCAAACTCCTATCAGAAAGGACAGGTAGGTCTGTTTCAAGTTGATGAACAAAGTAGTAGTAATCTGCTAAAACTCTTTGAAAATTAACCCACGAAGTAAAAGATAATGAAGACCAGTGAAATATTAAGTTCTCCATAAGAAACCGTGGTAATTCAGGAACTACAATATGAGAAATCCGTTCTTTTTCTAACTCTTTTTCAATTTCCTGAACTAATGTAGTTTTCCCTGCTCCGTGAGAACCAATTAAAAACACTTTCATATCCTTCTCCTTTCTTTTTATACTATATTTTCTGGGAGATATTTCTTTTCCCATTTTCATTTAACTCTGTTGGTAAATCTTCTTTTTTAATTAGTTTTCTTAAAATATCTTCGCTTATCTGTCCTTTTCGCCACCACTTAATTAAAGTTTTTGCAGGATAAAATATGATATATTTTGAATATTCCCTGATTTCTCCAATCGTCAATTTTGCTTTATTTAAGCAAGAATCAAGGATATTGTCATAACAGGAAGCACAAATTGGTTGTCCTTCAACATCTCCATAGAAATCTTTGGTTCTTTCATCAACCCATTTTTCACATAAATAACATTGTTTCATATTCTCCCCCTTGTTAGTATTCCGATGGCAACATCAAAACACCATCAGAAAGATATAATTTCAGAACCCCTTCTGGAAAATCCGTGAAGGGAATTTTTTGTAAAACTATTTCTGGATTTCCTGTGTCTGTTCTCATCACAACAACTGCTTTTTTGTTTTGTGATTTAATTTCCCAAATTTGGAAGGGTTCTTGTTTTACTTCTTTTTTGTATTGATGAGAAAAAATTAAAAAAATAAGCCAATACGCTCCATACTCACTTGCCATTGCTTTTACCCCTTCTGTGTAAGTTAATTCTTTGAAAAAGGGGTGTTTGTAATACTCATCAGTTCCTATGAACCCTGCAAATTCTTCGGTTAGATTTTTAAGTTCTTGTGTTTGTTCTTTCATTTGTTTATCTCTCCCCTTTTTTATCATTTGAGCCAGAGCAGGAATTATTCCTACTCTCTAACTATATTATACCTTACTTTTTATAAACTGTCAAGAGATAATAATATATTTTTAATATCTTTATAGTATGCTTAAAATATCAAGTATATATTCTAAACTTTATGAGGAAATAACAGAACAAAAGAAAAATAGAACTATATGCCGATATGGTAATAGTAGAATAGTAGATTAGTCGGATAGTGGATTAGTAGATTAGTAGAATAATATAAAGAAATAAAAAAGAAGCGGTAGGAAACTTAGGACACATTGTTTTCTAACTATAAAAGAGAAGGGGGGTCTTCTTCTGCTCCTTTTATTTCTGGTTTCCTAAAAGACGGTAAGATAAGGGGGGGGAGTTTCACAGGAATAGGGTTTTTAAATAAATCTTCTACTGTAAGTAATTGAATTTTAGGCAGTTTCTTCCCCATGATATTTATTTCCCCTTCTTTTACTGCTTCTGTCTTCATATCCCGAGTAGGAGATTGTAATGTTATAAGAATTCCAAAGTCCGCATTTTGACTTTGCATAGTGCCTTTCAAATCTCTTACCATTGAGGGGCTTACTTGCTTTGTCCCTTTTACTTGAATTATTCCTTTCCCAAATTTTTCTTTCCTTGTTTTGTCAAGAAAATTTATAAATCCATCAACTCCCTTATCTGCTGTTTTGGAGGGAGAAGGAGTAGCGTTTAATTTAGATACGCACCAGATTTGAAACTGAAATGGGTATCTTTTTGCCAATTCTTGTGCGGAATTTACATCAAAAGGTCCACCATCAACCTTAAAATCTTTTCCTTCTTGAATTTTGTTTTTCTCCAACCTTTTTTTAATAATATCTATCGCTAAATATGTTATGTCTATTCCTATCCATCTTCTCTTTGTTGCTTCTGCCACTGCTATCGCAGTCCCACACCCACAAAAAGGGTCTAAAACTAAATCTCCTTCATTGCTACTTGCTTTTATAATCCGTTCTAATAGTTTTTCGGGCTTTTGGGTAGGATATCCTATACGCTCTTTTGACGAGGGGGCTATCGGTTGAATTTGCCACCAATCATCGGGTTGTTTCCCAAGAGGATGTAATGTTTGTTTCCCAAAATCTTTCCCATCTCGGATATTCCCTATGTAATGCTTAAATCTTTCTTTTGTTGTCTCGGCATATTCTTCTCTGACATCATCTAAATTAAAAACCCAACTATCGCTTTTAGAATATCGGAGAATAGTATCGTGTCTCCTGCCAAAATCCCTTTTCGGATATCCTGCTCCTCTATAACACCATACAATTTCATTTCTAAAATTTTTTATTCCAAATATACTATCCATAAGAATTTTCAAGTAATGGCTCGCTGTCGGGTCGCAATGCAAATAAATACTTCCGGTAGGTTTTAATACCCTTCTCATCTCTAATAACCGGGGGGACATCATACATAAATACGCCATCATAGGACATTCCCCTAAATATCCCCGCATTGCTTTCATAAGGTCTATTAGTTTCTGGGGTGGTTTTTCTATCGTAATATTCCCTTCTATTAACCCTCTATATTCTTTCTCTGCTTCTTCTCCCCAATGCCAAGTATCTTCAAATGTTTTAATCTGTGCTGTTGCCCCCTTTATTTTGCCTGCTTCTGGTTGAAAAATAATATTATAGTTCTTACCACTTTGGAAAGGTGGGTCTAAATAAATTAAATCCACGCAAGCGTCTTCTATTTTATCTCTTAAAATCTCTAAATTATCCCCAAAATAAAGAGTGTTCATTTACTTTTTTTCTGCTTCTTTCTTGTCTATCCAATTTACCTTCTCTACATCAACCCGCAGGAAAATTGTGTCAGTGCTATTCTTCTTATAGAACCCCAGAATAGGGACATTGCCAATATATCCCGAAAAATACTCCACCCCTTCTTTCCCTGCTTTTGCTTTGCTCTTTTGTTTCTTCAAATTTCCTATCCCTATAATCATTTTTGCCTCCTTGTTTTAGGTGTGCGTTCTTTTTTGTATTCTTCCTCCGTAAAGGAATAGATAGAATCCCGTAAAACCTTGTAAAGGATTCTTGTCTTGCTGATGCTCCGTAAAATAAAAGGGTGATTAGCACTTGTAATGGTTGCGTAAATAAAATGTTCTGTCCCTGTGTCTGTTCTCCCTAACCCCTTAAACCGCCAGACGGGATTACTGCTTTCTTCCTCTATTTTTACATCTCTGACATCTCTATCTATTGTGTATGTCTGGATAGAAAAAAGATGGTGTAAGGAATGCAAAGTGTAGCACGGATAAATAATAACGGAATAGTTATTAAACTCCTGATTAAAGATTAGGTTCACTATACCTTCGCTCGCATCTGGGTATTCCCGCTCCTGTCTGTGGTCAAAAACAACTAAATTCCCTTGTGAAAACCTGTCTTCTGTTCGGTAAATCAACTTTGTAAAATCCTCCATAAGTTGCTGGGAAGTCGGCTTGTCTAAAAAGATATTACACGCCCCTTCCCAGACACTAACTACCTTCCTCCCTTCCGCATCTCCTATAATAAACATCGCTTTAGGCCCTTCGGAAAGAGAAAAGAAGTGCGGGCAAAACTCTTGATGTTCAAAGTCGTTGATAGCAAAACAGAACGGGCATTCCACCTGTGCCTTTGCTTTTTTATCTGCGAAAGACACAGGTATTTTGGCAACCAATCTTCCTTTTTCCACTTGCGCTACATACAGGTTAGAGATGTCCTGCCCGGAAAACAATTTAGAACTTTCGGCGGTCTGTTTTATTTTCCCGTTTTCATAATACAAAGGGAACCACTCTTCTTTCCCCATTCCATCTCCCCCCACTACTACCTGCTTCAACCACACTGGGTCTTGTCTATCCTTTATTGTTACTATCATTCTTTTCCTCCTTTTATTTAGCTATCCTGTCTACTACCCAATCTATGAGTTCTTTCGCATAGACAGGAGCAAATTTAGGCAGGAATATGTCTACCCTATTTTTTTTTGTGCTGTCTCTTATCTCAAACTTCACTGCTCCAAAAAACAGAATTTCCTTCTTAAAATTTACACCCCAGAGCCACCTTCCCAGAGTATCTATTATCGCAGTATAAGGTTCTGGCTCAACCTGAATAAAATACAAAGGGTGCTTTATGGAGGTATCCTTCATCGCATAAAAAACCCTCTTTATATTGAAGTCAATACTTCGGTATTTCTCTCGCGGTGTTTCCACTGTAATCAAAGGTAGTTTTAATTTCATCTCTCTCCCGCTAAATTAAAGATAATTTTACAGGTTATTTGGGAAGCATAAGAAACATTCACCTGTGCTTGGTCTTTGAATGTCTCTTTTATTCTTTTATAGATGGGAAAATTGGGGACACCTACATCAAAAACAAGTTGGTTTGTATCTATCTTGTATTCTACCTGTGTAAGAGTTGCCTGTGGAATTTGCCTTATTTTTTCAATAGTTCCCTGGGTAAGTTCCACTACTCTGTCCGTTCTATCCCTCTCGGCAATAGTTTCAAGGTATTTAGATGTCTCAATTTCTTTCCTTACTTGCTCTATTTGCCCAAACTTCCCTGTTATCTCTGTGTGTTCTTTTTTTACTTTTTGATACCCCAAAAAGACAGAAGAGAAAAGGAAAACCCCGCCTATTATAAGGAGAGTATTAAGGGCTTTCGCTATTACTATTTCTTTTCCCTGCTCCTGCTTCTGTCTATACGCTACTATTTCAGGAAATAGAAATTCAACAGGGGTATCCCACACAGGAATGCCCTTTATAACCTCAAATTCTTTAATATCCTGCCGTATTACATTTTTGAATTGACTAAAAAGAACTTCCTTCTGGGCATCATATTGCTCTTTTGTCTGTGTTACAGGAGAAGAGATATAGTTTTCCCATAAAACGGTGATAATATAAGAAGCAGGCTCTTCCCCTTCTTTTTCTTCTTCTAAAAAGATAACGTTAATTCTCTTTATTGTGTGCAAGATACAACTCTGGTAGGGTAAAATTTTGTATCTTTGCCAATTCTCTATCTCTTTTATCTCTCTCACCTGCGCGGGAGAGATTTCATACAGAATTATTTTCTCTTTCTTTATATTTTCATATGCATATACCGCCCCGGGTGTAAGGGGATACTTTTCTTTTGCCTCTTTCGGCATTATTTTACACACAGCAGGAACCACTATCACCTTGCCGAATATCCTATATGGCATTTTCCACTCCCTCAACGGTAAGCATAATAACAAGTTCGCTTCTGACTTTCTCTTTTGTCTTTTGGCTGAAAAGATACTTTAAGAAGGGTATATCTCCCAAAACAGGTGTCTTTTGTGTTTTTATTGTGTCTTCTTCTTTGATAAGTCCCCCTAAAATAATCGTGTCTCCCGCTTCTGCTACAACAGAAGTTGTTAATGCTCTAATGGAAATGTCAGGGGCTTCTATTTGCCCGCCCCCTGCCACTGGAATACTTCTTATGGAATTCACTTCTTTGATAGTAGGCATAAGAGACAAATACACTTTTCCATCATCATTGATTTTATTGATGAGGGCGAGTGTAAGCCCTTCTGCTATCTGTGAAGTTCCTGTTCCTGATAAAATTCCAATATTTGTTGATTCTTGTGAAACAGAAGAAATATAACTCTTTATTGCCCCTACTTGAATAGAAGCGGGTTGAGTGTTAAGCACCGTCAAAGAAGGTTGAGAAATAATGTTAATTCCCCCAAACTCTTGAAGAACATTCAAAATAAAAGAAACGCCTTCATCGTCTACTCCGGGGTTAGGACTTTCATTTGATTTGAAAATTAGGGTATTGCCTGTTGAAACAAGACTAAATCCCGAGCTTGCCTTAACTTGCCTTGTCAGGTAGTCCCAGTTAATACCTGTCTGGGATTTGTCGTTGAGTTCCACTTCCACAACCCTGACTTTCAAACTTACCTGCCTAGAAAATTCCTTATTAACGAATTCTAAAAACTTCTCCACTTCCTTTAAGTTTTCGGCATAATCAGTTATAGTTATCATCCCTGTGTTTTTATTCATCCCGTATTTCCCGCTTTCGGAAATAATTGCTTTGATATTGTTTTCTATCTCATCATAGATTTTTGTTTCTTCTACTTTGATTTTGACTTCTGCGTTTGGTCCGGCTTCCTCCGAACTATTGTTAGAAGAAGAAGAGGAGGAGGAGGAATTATCTGTGCCTGTTATATTGTTCTCAAATCCAGCATATCCCGAAGTATTTATTGAAGAAGAAAAGTAATGAGAGATATTGGGCAAAGCAAGTTTGAATATCTTTGTCCCAAATACATACACCATAATCTTCCCTTCTTTATAGGAGTAGGTTGCTTTTACCTGTGTTGTAATATCATCAAGCACGACAGAAAGCGGCGAATCTTTCTCAAAACAGGTAATCTGGGCGTTAGAAACATCGTTAGCCACAATGAATTTCAGCCCATATTCCATCGCAAGTTGCCCTAACGCAACCTTCAAAGGGACATCCGAAAAAGCAACATCTATTTGTTTGTTAAATTCTGCTGGGATGGTATCTACTACTACCTTTGCCTTTTCTTTTTGCTTATCCGTTTCTCCTTTGGATATTTCCTTTTGCTTATCCGTTTCTCCTTTGGATATTTCCTTTTCGGATACTCCTTCATCCGAAATTTCTGCATCTGCACGGACATTTTTTAAGATAGGCGTTGTTGCTTCCTCTTGTCTTTGATAATTCCCCGGCGCCACAATCACCATCTCTTTATGCGTGGGAACATAAAAGCCATTTACAATTCCCTCAGGCACTTCTATCTCGCACACAAGCGGTGGATTATATTTATAAGGTGTATTCTGCTTCTCGTAATAGGGCTCATTAGCAGAAAAAAGCCCTGCCACGAGAAAAAATATAAAAACGAAACAGGTTCTTTTTGTCATTTTCCTTCCTCCCTTTTTGCTAAATATGAAATTGCTTCAAGTGTGGTGTAGTTAAATTCTTCCTGTACCTCCTTGATTTTCTGTATATCTTTCGGGTCCGTCGTAAATAGCCAGTAAGCGAAGTTTGAAGGCACAAGCCGGATAACTCCCTGCTTTTCCTCTAACTTCACAAATGCCTCCGAATACAGACCTTTTTGTGTTTTTACTGCTTTCAAAACATTTATTTCTGGGGGAGAAAGGGAGAGGGTTTCCTTCATCCTTTCAATTACTTCTGGATTTTGAGCAAGAAAAATCCTATTAACCGCATTAGCCAGGATAGTTTTCCCCGCTATTGTCCTTGTAAAATCCTCTACCTGTTGAGTAATGGCTACCACAGAACATCTGTATTTTCTGAAAGTGCGGTAAGCATTTTCAAGAAAGGTTGCTGTGTTCTCTGTATTAAGAAGCGACCACGCTTCGTCTATAAGCAGGAACTTTCTTACCGCCCTTTGTTTTGCTACCTGCTCTGTAAGTAGATACATCAGGGTTAGAAGCAAAACCACCTGTAAGTCCTTCCAGACCCCTATTGACCCCATCTCAAAAACAACGAAATTATTGCTGATATTTAGTTGGTTCACCCCATCAAAAAACCCTGCGTATTGTCCCCCTCCGACAAACGGGGAGAGTTTATACGCTATTTGTTCCCCGTTTATAAAAGAGATTTTTTCTTTCCTCATTATCTCTACCAATTCGCCAAGTGTGTGTTCTTTATCAACCGGGGGGTTAGAATACATCATTTCAATACACCTCTGGATAAAACTTCTTTCCTCTCTTCGTAACGACTCCCTTTCCTCTCCCCCTGACGCCATTTCACTTACTACTGCCACCAAAAAGGCTAACTGGTCAGTCGTAAGAGAAGGGGGTTGGAAAAGGTTAATACGGGTAGGAGTTTTAGGGTCTATCTCTATGTATTGCCCGCCATTGACTTCGCATAACTTCTGATAACTACCCCCTCTGTCAAAGATAAAGAAACTTGCTCCCAGTCGCAGATTCTGTATTATAAGGTCATTAACAAAGAACGATTTTCCGGCACCTGTTATCCCGGAAATTATGCCGTGTGGGCTATTACTATCAAATAGGTCAAAACATATAACCTGTCCGTGTCTGTCTGTGTAAAGTTGGGCAGGAGTGTCTGTTCCCCTGAAATATCCGTAGAGAGGGACGATGTCGGCAAGATTGTCAGAGACAAACTTGCAGCATCTTTTTACGAATCTCTCATTTCCCCAATTAAACCCAAACGGACAGCTACGGAGAAAAACCCCGGGCCCAATTATGGTTTCTTCAAAACCCTCAAAGGATAGGAAGTGAAGAGTGTTAAGAACATCATCAACTATCGCCTTGTTTTCTACGGGGTGGTAGATAATGAAGTGAAGGGAAGCATTTATAATCTTTTTCCCTTCTGTGTATATCTTCTCTATTGTTCTTTCTGTTTCTCTTTGTATTACATCACTTTCAACGCTTCTGCCACCCAGAAAATTTAACCTATGCATAAAAGCGAAAGCGTTTTTTGTCTTTATTCGGCCTAACTCTTTCCCCTGGTTATCAATATAGAAGTTACAGGTAATGAAAACTTTCCCTGAAATATCTACAACAGGGGGTCTATTAGAAAACAGGGTTAGCATCCCTGGAAATGTTTGAAGTGGTAGCGCTTTTATAGAAATCACCGTTGCTTTGGTGTCATTGAAAACCAAACCATCTTCCTCAAACTGGACCTGGGTGAACAGAATTTGCTCTCTTATCTCCTGCTCTGAATTCAAGTGTGGTGCTATTACTCTTTCCGGATTAAAAATATTACAGAGTAAAGAGACAAGTTCCTGTCCTTTAAGGGGGGTGAAGGGTATCCTTGCCTCTTCAAAAAGTTTCTCTATTGTGCCTGACTTTATTGTTAGTTCCCTCTTTTTGTTTAGATACTCTTTGCTGGGAAACGAAGTAGAGGAGGAAAACTCTACTTTCATTACGAAATACGCTTTGAACTGACGGAGAGAATAGGTGGAATTCCCTTCTTTGAAAAGTTGGGGTTTATCCTTCAAAAACCCTATCTTTTCTTTTATTGTTATTTCTGAAATTCCTGCAGGTGTTCCCTCTTTGTATTCTTGATACTTTCTGAACTTCTCCTCTATGTTGGGAGAAGTCATAAAGATAACTTGGTAACAAACACCTTCTGGTAATCTTTTCAAAAGCGCCTCAAATTCCTTTGAGATAGTATCAAGTGTGGTGTCTCCTTTGAATTCTGCTTCTCGGGTAGATATTTCCCACATTTTACCAAGCGAACCATCTACTAATAGGAAAATACCTTCTTCTTCGTAGAGCCACGGCAGGTACTCTACTAATCTTTCGCCTTCTTGATAAAGTTTATTAAAATCGCTTTCCTTTATCATATTTCTATTCCTCTTTTGTTTCTTTGTTCTCCTGTGTGGTAGTATTTTTTTCTTTGTAAGGGACTACCACTTGGATATTCTCTTTCTGTCCGTTTTCTTCAATATACCAGGCAGGTTCTTTTACAATTATGTATAACCAGTAACCACCAACCATATTCCCTTCTTCTGTCAAGTGTGGGCAGATCCAGGTCTTTTTAACAACAGGAGGGATAACAATGGGATAGAAACTCGGTTGGTCGCCCATATATGGTGTTTTTTCTATTTCTTTGACTTTTTCCTCATCAAACTCCCCTACCTGACTTTTGTAATAAACCTTCTCTACGGGAGTTTTTTCTCCTACCAACGAGGTACTACAACACCCAGAGAAGAAGAGAGAAATCCCTAAAAACAAGAAAAGAGTTTTTTTATGCTTCTGATTCAATTTCAACCCCCTGTTGAACTACAATGTAGACCTTTTTCCCTTTTTCCACTTTAACTGCTGTTATTATCTGTTCCAATTGCTTTGCGTAGTAGTCCGATATTTTTTCACTTGCCTGTGATAACCCCGAGTAAAGCCCATACTTCGTTGAAGACCCTGTTATCGCAGTTGATACTGTCCCGGAAGTAGTTATTGATTGTTCTGTTTCTTTCAGGGCAAACGCTTCTGACATACCTGATAAAAACCCTGAAAGAAAAGAGCCCGAAAGTTCTTTACCGGTTCTCCTTATTACCTCCCCGTTAATTCCGAGTATCCCATCATCTCCTGTAATATACCCATTTATCGGTTTTTCTACCGCTTTCCCATCCTGATAGATATAAGAAAAAGAAACCAGTTGAACGATAGCACGAGCAGAGTTTATGTCCGCAATACATTTCCCTATGACAAACGCTCCTTTAAGGGGCACACGAGACATTTTGGGTCCATAAAACGCTTCATCAACAGCCACAAGAACAGGCAAGGGATTACTCTTATCCCCGGGGGCATAGACACCTGTCAGAAGCGTTCCCTTGACAAACGCTCCAGCAGGCAAGAAAATTGTCTTTTCTTTCCCCTTTGTTGTCTTCTTAAAAGAAGACACCTTCAATGAAGGCGGAGGTGGTGGAGGGGGTGAAATTTCCTCTGCCCACTGCCCTTTTGAAGGTAAGATTTCCTCTAACTTATCTTCTATGGTTTTTGATATTCCATCCTCAACCTTCTTTGCTACATCCTCACCCATCGCTTGTATTTTATTTTCAAGTTCATTATTTCTCTCCTGCATACCTTGTATCTGTTTTTCTAAATCCTGTATCTTTTTGTCCTGTTGCTCTACTTGGGAGAGAACACCCTGCTGTTTCTGCTCTATTTGTTCGGTATAAATTTCTCCTGATGGAATTCCTAATAACCCTTCTGTGGGTTGTCCCTCTGGTGTCGTCGTGGGGGTGGGGGTGATTTTTTTTGCTCCCATTCTGCTGGTAAAAATAATAAATATAATTCCGAAAAGTAAAATAAGAAGCATTATTGGGGTCTTTTTGTCTTTTAAGGCACTTAACTTACCTTTTCTTTCTTCCTTTTCCTCTGTCATATTTTAATTTCCTATAAAAAGCAAATATGCTTTTGTTGTTTCTTTGGGATTTAACACTTCTTTGTCTACCGAGATTGCAACCAATTCCGGTATAGCAATCTGTGTGGTCGGAATTACAATTTGCCCTTTTGATGTGTTTTTTATCAGGGCTTCAATACCAATAAACCCGCTTGTAAATCTAAAAAGTCTTTCGCCTGTGATAGTTATGTTTTTATCTTTGAAAAAAACCGTATCTATCTTTTCCCAGACACCTTCTTTTGTTTTTCCTTGGAATAACTGCTTCAATGCCTCTTCCATTTTGGAAGAGATACTCATTTTGAAAGTGCTCACCCTGCTATCAATTTTCAGACAGACATCTTGGTTTTCTCCGACCTCTTTTATCAAAATAGGATAGGTTTTTCCACTTTCTCCTATAACAAAAACAAGCCCTTCCCAGAAACTTGATAGAAGAAAGAAGAACTTGTTATCAGAGACGCTATAACTTGCCACTCCTTCTGGGTATGAAGTAATGACCTGGGCAATCGGTTCCGGGAACTCAATCATACTTTGAGTATTTTCCTTCAAATAGAAGTTTATTGTCTTACCTTCGCTAAACACTTCTACCCGTTCTGCTCTCGCTATCCCGATTGCTAAAAAAATACTAATAAATACCGCTTTCCTTAATTTCCACATTGTCTATCACCAATCCTGTTGGATTCATTGCTGTGGGAGACGCTTTTTTTACTGAAACTCCATAGGTATATACCTTATCTTTTACCTTCTCCTGTCCTATCCAGATAGTCCTTGCAACCTGAATTTCTACTAGAAAAGAATTGGAGTTCAAGGGTTTTGTGGATGTCTTAAAAATTGCCCCAGTAGAGTTCATCCTGCTTTTCGTCGCGGTTGCTACTTCATTGGCTAACACAGGACGGATTTTAGAGAGGAAGTTGGGAGAACATAATCTTTTCGCACTATCAAAAACGGCTTCTGCGTTTTCTCCGGTAAAGTTAGTGATGTTTGAGACAAACATCTTTGCGTATTCTTCTGCTAACGGAGAGTAGTCCACAATGGGAGACGCCAGTCCGCTTGTTCCATTGATATAGTATATGGGTTTGGGAGAAAGAGCATAAAAAAGCATTCCGACGATGCAGACAATTACACAGAGAGTTAGAGCCCAGCAGATAAGAACAGCGGTTTTTTGTCTTGTTTCCAACTGCTGGAATATGTTGTAGAACTTATCTTTTTCTACCATATCTTCCACCTCTTTTTTAGAGGAACAAGCCCCGGGATTTTTAGATTGAATTTTTTGTAGAGGTAGTGGGTCAAATATCCCTTTGGTTTGCCCTCTTTGATTTTTTTAATTATCACTCCAAGGACAATCGTTGTAGGAAGAGAAATGAGAATATCTGACACTGCTTGAAGAACTCCCAGCCAGATAAATAGAAACCCTATCTCTTCCATTTCCAGCCCTAAAAGAGTGAATGGTCTATCTATGTTTCTTGGACAAGGTTTCACCTAAATACGCTCTCCGCTATTTTTTCAGCAAAACCTAAAAATATCCCACCTACTATACATCCAATTGCAAGCCCCATTTTCCCCAGCATAAAAAATATCCCAGCCCCGATAAAACATCCAACAGCGAGGGTTTTTGCTACTGGGCCAACAAGGATATTCCGGAGCGTCTCCGCAAAATTAGTAATTTCACCTTCAACTCCACTTGCGGCAAAGGCATTATAGGTAAACAGAACTACTCCTACTACTACCAAGACCAACGCAATCTTCTTGGAGTTTCTCAAAACAAAATTAAGTGCCTTCCAACTGCCCATATCAATTCTCTCCTTAATTTCTCTCGCCTTCATCTTTTTCTCCTTTTGTTATTAAAAACCTAATAAACTCCCATACCCCAACCGTCTCTAACAAATCCATAACTCCTATATTATCTCCATCAGCCACTAAACAAAATGTTGGGTTTTTGCTTAATTCATCTTTTATAACTGGAAAGAACAGAGTTATTTTTATTTCTCTGTTATGAAAAGTTAAATAATCAACAGCAACAACATAATGTTGCCCTTCTATTTTTATTGGTTCTTCATCTTTCAGATTATTCAGTATCCGCAGAATCTCCTTCTCTTTTAATAGGTTCGTCATTGTTCCTCCCTTCCCCTACCGCTACTAATGAGCGGGTGGAGTTTATCCCGGCAACTTCGTTTTGGACTTCCTTAAATATGTTTTTAATTTCTTCTTTCACTATTGCGTTTATCTCTTTTGTCAGTTCATATTTTATTTCTTCTTCTGTTTTTCCTTCTGCAGGGGCTCCTGTTATTACTTCCACCTGAACATAAGTAAGCCCTTTGTTCAGGTCTTCAATTTCTCTAAATGCTTGTTTAGTTAGGTCAACAACCCTTAGTGGAAGCCAGTCCGCAGGTCCCCTGTCATTTACTCTAACAATAACCGACCTGCCATTGGAAAGATTTGTGATTTTTAAGCGGGAGCCGAAAGGGAAGGTTCTGGTTGCGCAGGTGTAGTAGTAAGGATTAAATATTTCACCATTTGCGGTATACTCGTTTAGAGGTTCTCCACCGCCATACCAAGACGCCAGTCCGTAGAAACTTTTCTCTGTTTTATCTGCTGAAAAAGAACACAAAGAAAGCGAAATAAAAAAGAAAAAAATAAATTCAATTTTTCTCACACTCACACTTTTCTCCTTTTGCCACACACGCTTTATTTTATCACTTTAATATAATTTTACCTACAATTATTTTCTTTGTCAAGTATTTCTTGACAGATAATAAATAAAAAAGGGGGAAACTCCTAAAAAGTAGGAGTTTCCCCCTTACAACTGTTAGAGGACTTGGGAAAAAATAGATTCTAAATCTCTTGCTCTTTTTACGATAGAAAACTTTTTCCCAAGATAGGTATTCCTTTTCAAATGCCCGCCCTCTCCAATCGCAACCCCCACAAAATCAAGATGAGGATTCTTCTTCAAAATCCTTTCTGTTTCTTCTGCATCCTCATCTTTAAACTCTGCGTCAGTAATCATTATGACCCGGGCTTTTTTCTTCCCTTTTCTTACGATTTCCCACAAGGGGTTTGTAGGTTTGGTACCCCCTTCGGGGAGAGGAAATTTCTTCTGGAGAATTTTTTGGGTAACCCCAGGGACAACCCTATCGTTAAAAAACAACACTCTTAAATCAAGTTTATTACTTGGAATCGATGTTGTCGCTTTTACGATAGAATAGAGGGCTTTCTCCGTTACTTCCCTTTTTCCCTTCTGTTTATCTTCCATAGGACTGTTCATAGACCCAGAAATGTCAACTACAAGATATATTGTGGTCTTTTCTATCTTCTTCTGGGTCTTCTGAAAAATTCTAGTAGGAGCAGTATAAAGGGAACTTGTTTTTCTCGTATTGATTTTTAAGGACCCTTTCCTGTTCTCTACTTTTTGAAGGAGCAATCTCTTGGCAATAGCGGGAGAGATTTTTACTTCTCTCGTTTGTTCTTTCTCCGCTTCTGCCAAGATTCTATCCAACTGGTGTATTCCTATGGTCTGTTGTTTTACTTCTTCTATTATTTCTCCAATCCTCATCTCCCTTTCCCTCCTCTCTGCCTCCTCATCAGTATTAGGAGTTTCCCCTTTTTCTAATATTGGAGAAACCTTATTCTGGTCCTCCTCATCAGTATTAGGAGTTTCCCCTTTTTCTAATATTGGAGAAACCTTATTCTGGTCCTCCTCATCAGTATTAGGAGTTTCCCCTTTTTCTAATATTAGAGAAACCTTATTCTGGTCCTCCTCATCAGTATTAGGAGTTTCCCCTTTTTCTAATATTAGAGTTTCCCCTTCTTCTAATATTGGAGAAACCTTATCTTTATCCTGATTTTTCTCTTCTTCCTTTTCCTGCTGGGAATCGGGAGAAGTTTGTTGAGGCGATTTTGAGAAGTAGGTGTTTAGCAAATTGTAGAGGTCTTTTACAACCTCTGCAATTATTTTCTTTGTTCCTCTCTGTCGGCTTTCAGGGATTCTTTTTAAGATAGAGACGATTTCCTCTTTTAGAGGAAATATCTCTTGTGGACAAGAACCCAGTATAGAAGGGTCAATTCCCTCTGCTTCTACTATTGCCAAAGCAATAGCCAGACCAACAGGACTTTTTGCCTGTTTTGAGGATAATTCTCTCAGTTCCCCTTCGTATAACGCCCTTGCCCCCGCATAATCAAAAAACACCGCCTTGTCTATGCGGACATCTTCCACGATATTCATAATTTCGTGAAAGAGTTTGTCATCCCCGATGATACCAGTAAGTTTCTTTATCTCTTTCTCCATCACGCTACTTTCTTTTTTAATATGATAAGATTCGTGTAGGAGAATAGCCAGAACAGAGGGAGCAACCTTTTGAGGCATATCTGCGGGGAGAAAAATCTCCTTTCCGTCTGTTTGGGGTGCGACGTTTGAAATAAACCTTACTTGAACATCTTTGTTTGAAAAGTGTCGTCCAAGTATCTCTATTTCTCTCATTTTGTCTCCTTTTGGGAATTAAAGAAACAGGCAGGAGGATTTCCCTGTTTCACTCCTGCCTGTGTATATTCAGATTTCCGTCCCCAGAACTGTCAGAGACAGTCCCCGGAACGCCTCTGCTGTGTCATCATCGGCAGAGGCCTTTACTTTATTTAAGAAGGCGACTTCCAGCGCCTTCTTTTTTCCAAGCACCCCTACCAGCGCTTGGAATTGTGTGAGTTCCCTGATGCCAAGATAGACGCCAAGATTTTGCTCCCTGGACATCTTATTGGCTTCAAGAAAGAATCTCACAATTTCGTCGTCTTTTATAAGTTTTTTTAATTCTTTTTCTTCCCAGAGAGGAACTTCATACATCGCCACCCTGGAAAGAAGTGCGTAGTTCAGAGGGTTCGTGCCGTGATACACCCTTCCAGTAGGATTGGAAGAGAGTAGTATTTTCCCCCGCAAGTAAAACATTGTGTTGACTTCGGGGACAAAAACCCTCCGATTGTTGATTAACTCGTGAAGGAAGAAGAGATATTCTCCCTCTAAAGAGTTAACCTCGTCAAAGAGAACCACTGTCTCATTAGTTAGGCAGTGGGTCAATAGCCCCAACTGAAACTCTGTTATTGGACCAGTTAGCCCGTTTTTCAGGGTATATTGGCCCAACATTTCCCTTAAATTCTTATAGTCGCAATTGACTATAAGTAAGGGGAGTTTCTCTTTTGAGGCATACCATTCGGCGAAAGCGGTTTTCCCAGTTCCGCTTTCCCCGATTAGATAAGGGGTTAGCCCCTTATCTAAAATCTGGACTACATCCCCATAGAAGTCTCGTTCTATGTAATTTACTGATGGGATATAGTTTTCCAGATTAAGGTCGCTTTCTTTTACATCTACAACAGCATTAGTCGTTGTAGGTGTCCGGGCTTCTGACCTTTTAGGTTTTTTATATTCTTTTAATTGGATTATTTTCATTTTGTCTCCTTTTTGGGTAAAAGAAATAAAAAGGGCAGGGTTTTACCCGTTTCATACCCTGCCCTCCTTTAATTATCTCATAAAAACTTGCTTTATTTTGATACAGTAAGAGCCATCAATTTCTTGATTTCCCTTCCTGCTTCCTCTCGTGAGGAAACAGAGGGAACGGCTACTCCCCGTTCAAAAGCAAGTTTTTTAAGAAGAACCAGTTGCGGTTTTGAGGGAAGTCTTCTCTCTCCTTCTGCTACAGGTTCTTCTCTTTTAGGTTTTTCCTGTTGTTCGGCTACTTTTTCCTCCTGCTTGTCAACAGGTTCTTTCATTGGTCGGAGTAATCCTCTGTATGCTTTACTGCCAATCCCCCAGAGGGATAATCCTTTACCAATCCCATCGGTTATCGCTCCTTTTTCAGCGTCCCCCGGATAATTCGTGGAAACGCCGAATTGGGGTCCCTTACAAACAAGGGTGTCCCCAATCTTGATATAAACCTCTACTTGCGCAATAGCAGTAATCCTGCTATTGTCAAGTGGGGTTGTCTGGATGGTGATAAGTTTATATCCCCATCCATCCTCCTTCAATACTTGATTGACTGCGTCAACCTCGTATTGCGGTTTATATCCCCAGAGCGAACCCCAAGGTCTTTTTTCTTCTTGTATGGCTTCGTCTCCGAAGCCGTCAAGAATTTTGTTTATCTCTACTATTTTTTCTGTTATCGTGCTCATTTTGTCTCCTTTGGGGGCAAAATTAAAAAGCAGGGAAGTCTGCCCCCCCTATCCGGGCCGTTCCCGTTCCCTGTTTTTATTCTTCTTTTTACTTACTCCCCGCCTCTTTCATTCTGCGGGATTCAATACCTCTGAGATGCTCGTGGCATTTTTGGCACAAGCCGGTGGCATTATCTATCACCGTCTCACGGTGGCAACACTCACATTCTTCTTCCCACCGTTTCCCTGTTGCTCCCCACGTTCTGCATTTTGGCGTAGGTTGTATTTTTTCCGCCTCAACTTCGGCTATTGCCTCCCTGAATGGGTCTAACTGTCCCAACCCAAAATCGCCATCAGAGTTTTTTTCTTTTTCCATTTTGTCTCCTTTTACGGATAAGAAAAAAGAAAGGGGTTCCGCTTATACCCTTTCTTTTTTTGCTGTAAGAAGTGATTTACAAGAAATCCCCGCGTATCTATCCGGGACTTCTTTTTTTATGAAGAGCGTATCTCCCTCGGGGTCTCCTGCGCAAAGAGGGAGGTACTCGCACATCCCACAGAAGAAAGACACATTCTTGTAAAATGGCCCTTCCTCCATTAGAATACCCTGTTCCGCCCAAAGCATAACATCTTCCTCTTTGGGTGAAATTTTGGTAATTCTTGGTGGGATAATGGTAGGTTTTCTGGTGCGTTTTACAAAAATAAATGCTCCATCTTCAACTCCCGTGAGGTAAGAATAGACCTTTAACTGCGGGTCTATTTTCTCCTTACCTTCAAAAGGGGTTGAAGACACTATTTTCCAGTCAAAAAGGATTTTTTTGCCATCCTTTTCAACTATAAAATCAGGAGTTCCCTTGATGGGTGTTCCACCAAGTAAAACTCCTTCGTAGGGTTGTTCTACTTCCAGAATTTTTCCCAATGTTTTAACAAAACTTGGGATTTGTTCCAGAATCTCCAGCCCTATACTTTTTAAGAGTTCCCCGTTTTCTCTGTCAGGATATACGAGAAACTCTTTTTCTTTATCCCAAATAGAAGTAAAAAATCCTTGCGGGTTCTCTACTTCTCCTTTGAGATACTTGTTAATTGTGAGGTGCATATAACTTCCAAATACCTCACTGCTTCTTTTGACCATTGGCACATATCCTTGATGGTATCTCAAATCAAACATATAAGGGCATTGTGCGTGGGTCCTTAACTCACTACCTGTAATATATTCTTTCATCTTTTTCTCCTTTTGCTGACAAGAATTTTCAGTAAGGAAGTTTGTCCGCTTTGTTCTTCCTTACTATTTCTTCTTTTTCTGATTCTCACACCAATATGGAGAGAGCCCAGAAAAAGCACCTTAACGCAATGCCTCCATACTTTTTCATTGCCAATCACCTCCCTTTGTCTATTAGTTAGTCTGTCTTGGTTTTTTGGGGTGATACCTACTCTTTTTCACCCCCTTTTCAAAGAACCCTCAGTTTTTTCTAGAAGTTTTTTAAGTGGACCTCACCACTGCCTTGTTGACGAACAAGACAACCGGCTGGATTTTTTAGGCCATAAACCCAGTAAAACCTTTGTTATGTCTATTATACTACCCTATTATTTTTTGTCAAGTTTTTTTATCTCTTGACACCTCTTACCATTTCAGGTATAACTATTATGTCTATTAGTTGGTGAGCAATCACCTCTTGTATTACCCCCAATCTTACTCCATACGGATTGGGGGTTTTTTTATGTCTTCCTCCGTTTTCTCTGGCTTGGAATACCAGAGATTATCCAGTGCGATAATCCTTTTGTTTATCTCATAGAGTTTCTTCCCTACCCTTTTATGTATTTTCTTTCTTTCCTTTATTATCTTCTCTATTTCCTCTTTTGCTTTACTTATTTTCCTTACCCACTTCTTTTTCTCTTTTTCCATTCCTTTCTTCTTACTTATCTCTCCCTCAATCCTGCCCAACATCCTGCTTAATCCCCACAAGTCTTCTTTATCAACCCCCTCCAAAATCCTTACCCAAGAAAACATTTTGCCCTTTCTTACGCAATACTTCAAATCCCCTAACCCAAATACCCCAATCAAATCCACTATCAACTTCTTTATCTTTTTCTCTGCCCTTTTCTTGTCTCTCTGTATCTGCTTTATACTTCTCCTCACCCGGTATAACTTCTGTAACTCCCTATTCCATCTGGACAACTTTTTCCCGGTAAAAGAGAAAATCCACCCCCTTTTAGGATTCCACTTTCTTCTCCACTTATTCCACCAGTTTATTCGTTTCCAAGTGAAATTAGTTCCCAGATACTTATATATCCCCGGTCTATACTCTCCCCCTTCTTTCTCCCCGGGTCTCCTTTTTTGTTCAGCCCAGAAGTAATAAGGATTCCCTTTTACTTTCTTCTGCATTATTCTTATTGGTAGTTCCCATTCCTTCAAATTATTATTCACCCGATTCTTGATTTTTTCCATAAACCACTCTGTTTTCTCTAATAATTGGGTATCAATCTCCCGTCTCCTCACCCCCTGTTTTTCTTCCTGCCTTTCCTCTTTTTCCACCACTCCCTCTACCATTTTGCCTCCTTTTTCTCTTTTCTCCCTACCTCTAATTATACCACAACCCCTTTTAGATAATTAAAAGAGTTGTATAGTCGTAATAGTATCGTATTGTGTTACTATAACGATTCTGAAAACGCTATTTTACCAAAACCCTTATTCTGCTTGCTTTTTCACCCTATAAGTTAACAGACTTCCGTAACCGTTAACTCAACCCTGAAACCCCTGTAAATCAACTATTCTCAAAAAATCCCGATTCAGAAGTGTTTCAGTACGGGTACGGGTTTTACAATTTTTCTACCTAACTTACAAAAATTCTGTAAAAACACAGAAAGTGGGAAAAATAAAGTAAGGTGGCGTGCTATTACGAACAAAGGTCTCATTTTACCACGCATAAAGGTGGGGTGGAGTATCAAACCTTACGGTAGGGTAAGAATGCCAGGGAGTAACTTTTTGGTGCTTTTTAGCCTTTATTGTTTTTACCCCCTATTGTGATAGGGGGTCAAGGGGGTTAAGAAGAAGATTGATAAATACCGTATCAGTAATACGCTTTTATAATCTGTATTATAATCTGAAATACTAATCTGTACGGTGTTCGTAAGTGTATAAGAGACAAGGAGTTAGGGAGGAAAATCTTGATTACTTTACCGATACTTCTTGATTACTTTACCGATACTTCTTGATTACTTTACCGATACTTCTTGATTACTTTACCGATACTTCTTGATTACTTTACCGATACTTCTTGATTACTTTACCGATACTTCTTGATTAAAATGACGATAGTTTTCCCCCACCGAATTTTTGTAACAGGGTAATCAGGTAGGCTTTCTTGTTTTCTGGCTGGCTTTGTCTGGTCTCTGAAATAGCCCGACAAAGCAAATCGCTGTTGTTTTTACTTGTTTTGACTATGTTGTGGACCAGGTATTTTAAGTCTTGGGGGTCTATCTGTAACTGGGTCTTTATCTCTTCCAGCCAGTAACTTACTTCTTGGTCTATATCTGGCTGGTCTGTTTTATTTTCTATTATTTTGGCTACAAGTCTCTGGTGGTCTGCTTTCCTGGTGAACCCTTTGACTTCGTTCTTAATAGTCTCACCTGTGGTGAACCTACACCGGATATGCTCTTTCTGTGGGTCTTGCTGGTCTATTACTTTCTTGATTTCCAGGTCTTTAATAACCCCTTTTTCTTTTAACACTTCTTTCGCTTTCTCAAACTGTCGTTCTATTGAAGAATGCGCCTTCTGTGGTATAAGTCCCAATTTTTCAGCCAGGTCATTATACCAAAAATCAATAATGTCTTTCCGGGTGATGAAATAGTAATAAGAGAGGAGTTGATAAAGATTAGAAGCAATAATGTTTTCGTCAGTCAGGCTTTTCAGTGTCTCTAATCCATTGGGTTTCAAAAGTCCATGCTCAAACATAGTTTTGGCAGTATTAGAAAGTTCAATAAGCCCTCTGGTTAAAACACCACCTTCTTCTGTTTCACTCCCTTTTTCTAATACCGCATCCAGAAGAGAAAACAATATTTCTTTATTTTCTTCCTTTTTTTCTTTTTTTACTTCCCCTTCTTTAATTAAATAGTTGATATTTGTTTTTTTAAGATTTTCCAACCCTTCTTGGAGTATTTTCAAGTTTCCGCCCCCTGTTGGCATATTCCAATACTTTGCTATTTCATACAGAGAGTAGTCCAGGTATTTCGGAACTTCTCCTGTTTCTTTCTTTGTTTTCATTACTTTGTCGCATAGCCATATCCAAATTTTGAACTCTGGTTCTCCGGGGAGATAAGAAGTAGCAGAACTCGTAATACTCCAAGAAATTGACTTGCCGTTTTCCGTTGTTTCGTAGGTCAAGTTTTTTCTCTTGTCTTTTCCAGAAGCCCTGACAAAGAAAGGATATTTAGACAGACAGATGAGATTAAAAAGCGGCTGGAATTCTTTTAATTCCTGCGGTTCTTTCTTAACTATACCTTCCATATTTCCTCCTTTTTAGGATACCATTTTGGACGGTGGAGAGGTTTTGGAGGCGCGCCCCAAGTGTGGTACGAAGGGCGTGTGGTATCCCACCCTCCTCCCACCGTCCAGAGATAGTTTAATTCTATCTGTTATTTTTGTCAAATAAAGCATTATTAAGTCCATCAAAAAAGTTTCCTGTTGTTCTTAAAAGTTCTTTATTTTTGTTTTTGAAAATTACCAAAGGGACTTGCCTAACTTTCATTTCTATTGCTTTTTTCATTGCTGGGTCGAACTCAAATGGGAAAGTGTCATCAAAAAGAAAAGTGTTCTTCAAAGCCCCTTCCTTCAAATTTTGAACCCTGTCCACTAAATAGCCCCTTACTACCACTTCAGGGTGTCTTGTAAGAAATTGTTTTAGTTCTCCAATTGCCTGTTTATTGTTTTCTTTATCTTCCAGAGAGATAAACACATAAAGTTGATATTCTGCTGTTTCAATTTCCTTTTCTTCTCCTGCTTTCTGTATAGCAGTGTCTTCCTCACACTCTTCACATCCTTTCCCGAACTCAAAAAACTTAACAGGAGCATTAAAATACTTCACATCTTTTTTCTCTTCTGCTCCAAATACAAAAGAAAACAGACAGAGAAAAATAATTATAAAATACAACAACTTACTCTTCGCCAATACATCCATAAATATTCTCCCGTAGGACTTGTCCTCCCCCCCTCCCAAGAGAGAGGGTTGGTCCCAATAGTAAGACACCCACTTGGTTTAGGAAACAACATCATTACTTTGTCATCTCGCCCAGCAGACCAAGTAAGAGGAAAAATTTTTACATGATTAAAACTAATTAAAGACGCATTACTCACAGCTCTAAACACATCTCCCGCACTCCCTACTACTTCACTTTGATGAGTTAAGA
>Ga0208824_1000392_pt1 | contig 47921 bp, 53 predicted proteins | sample AD_JPNTR3_MetaG_FD_184447 | JGI IMG/M metagenome (GOLD analysis project Ga0208824, IMG submission 184447) | Active sludge microbial communities of municipal wastewater-treating anaerobic digesters from Japan - AD_JPNTR3_MetaG (SPAdes) (version 2) | ecosystem: Engineered > Bioreactor > Anaerobic...
GAAGAATCCAAGACCATGGATACCACCATTGAATTTGTGGAAGGTATGCAGTTCGATCGGGGTTACATTTCCGCCTACTTTGTAACCGATCGGGACACCATGACCAGTGTCTATGATGACTGCTATATTCTCATCCACGACAAGAAGATCTCCTCCATGAAGGATATGCTTCCCCTCCTTGAAAAGGTTGCCCAGAGCGGCAAGCCCCTCCTCATCATCGCTGAGGATGTGGACGGTGAAGCCCTTTCTACCCTGGTGGTAAACAGCCTCCGCGGTACCCTGAAGGCCTGTGCCGTTAAGGCCCCCGGCTTCGGCGATCGCCGCAAGGCCATGCTCGAAGACATCGCCATCCTCACCGGCGGCGAAGTTATATCCGAAGAGCTTGGTCTGAAACTCGAAAACACCGATATTTCCCAGCTCGGCCGGGCCAAGACCGTAAAGGTTGATAAGGACAATACCACCATCATCAATGGTGCGGGTAAGCAGAAGGATATCCAGGACCGGATTGCCCAGATTAAGGCCCAGATCGAAGAAACCACTTCCGACTATGACCGGGAGAAGCTCCAGGAACGGCTGGCCAAGCTCGCCGGCGGTGTTGCGGTGATCAATGTTGGTGCCGCTACCGAAGTAGAACTTAAAGAAAAGAAACACCGGGTAGAGGACGCCCTTTCCGCAACCCGGGCTGCTATCGAAGAAGGTATCGTTCCTGGTGGTGGACTCGCCCTCATTCAGGCAGCCCTTGCCCTCGAGAAGGCCGATATTTCCAATCTTACCGATGATGAAAAGGTCGGGTTCAAGATTGTTAAGCGCGCCCTGGAAGAACCGATCCGCCAGATCGCGGAAAATGCCGGTCTTGATGGTGCGGTTATTGCCGACAAGGCTAAGAACGAAAAGAAGGGCATCGGCTTTGATGCTGCTAAGATGGAATGGGTAGATATGGTGAAGGCCGGTATCATCGACCCCGCCAAGGTTACCCGGTCTGCCCTGCAGAACGCTGCTTCTATCGCAAGCCTGCTCCTGACCACCGAATGCGCTATTACCGATATCCCTGAGAAGAAAGAACCCGCTATGCCCGCAGGCGGTATGGGCGGCATGGGAATGGATTACTAATCCAGTCCAGTTGATGAAGGGCGGCCAGGGGCCGCCCTTTTTTTAATCAGAGAGGTTTTGCAAAAACCTCCAGAACTACCCTGCAGACTTTTTCATGAGGCTTTACGGATTTCCACCCATAATACAGAACGACTCCAGGATTCTGATTCTGGGTTCCTTTCCCAGTAAGGCTAGTCTTGAGACAGGAATGTATTATAGTCATGGGAGGAACCAGTTCTGGCCTTTGCTGGCCCTATGTACAGGCCATTCAGTACCGGTGAGCAGGGACGAAAAGGTAAGGCTCCTTACAGAGAGCGGCATCGCCCTCTGGGACATGGTTGCTTCCTGCGAACGGAAGGGCAGTCTGGATCAGAACATTCTTGAACCTGAACTGAATGATATTGGGGGACTCCTCAACTCCTGCCCCACTATCAAGCGGATTCTATTGAACGGAAGCCTCGCAGCGGACCTCCTGTACCGCACGGTACTGCATCACAAGGGAGCCCTCCCCGCCATAGGATCGGTCTATATGTGGGAACAACCGGAGGGCCTTCCCATTGGGATATACAGGCTCCCTTCCACAAGCCCGGTCCCGACAGGGCAATTCAGACGACTTGAGGATAAGCTCCCCCTCTGGCAAGCAGCACTTAAGGTTAACCGAGGCTTTTGAGGGGGTAGCCCGCAATGAAGGGACCCGATCCGGGAAAAGTGACGGCGGGGCTCCGCGGAAGGAGCGGAGACCCGCTTTTCGTAGTGGTTTTACGGGGACCGTAGTGCGGGCGAGGGGGAGACTTCCCCCTTTGGATATACTGATTACTCCTTTATCCCGAACTTCTCGGCGAGCTGGTCATAGTAGTTCAGTACCGATCGAACCCAGGCCCGTTTCTGGGGATAGGGATGGTAGTAGAAGGACCGTTTAAATCCATAGGCGATGATGTTTTTCAGGTCGTGGGGGCTGATGGGGAAATTGTCCAGGGCAAGGCGGTATTCTTTACAGATACTGGTGTTGGAGACGAGCCGGTTATCGGTGCAGAGGGTAACCGAGAGTTTCTGTTCAAGCATACGGCGGAAGGAGTGATCCGCCAGGGTTTTCAGGTCCGGGGTGGTCTGCATATTGCTGGTGAGACAGACTTCGACGGTGATGCGTCGGTTGGCGATGTAGTTAACCAGTTCGGTCACATAGGTTTCCGGGTCCTGTTCATGGGTCCTGTGGATAAGGTTTGTATCAAAGAGGTGGAGCCCATGACCGATCCGGTCCGCCTGCAGTTTTGTAACCGCCTGAAAGATGCTTTCGGGACCAAAGGCTTCGCCCGCGTGGACCGTTTTATGGAGAAAGCCCTTTTCGACCAGTTCATAGCTTGCCTGATGGTCGCTGGCGGGGTATCCGTACTCAGCGCCGGCGAGATCAAAACCGACAATCTGGATTGATGTATGGGCGCGGAGCTGGACCACCGCCTTGGCAAGTTCGAGGCTGGCCCCGCTGATGATTTCGGTAGGGGAAGAGAACTCGTGCATCCGGCTGTAATCCTGGTAGTAGGGGGAAAAGTCAGCCGTAAAAAATCGCATGGCACAGGCAATGATACCGTAATCGTATTCGGGCTCATCCCTGGGCTTCTGGCGGTTCAGCTCATCCCGGGCATCCCGGAGGCCCTGGTCTACCGCTTCCATAACCTGTTGGAAGCTGAGCTGTTCCGACATGAGGAGCTGGGGCGCAAAACGCACTTCTATATACCGGACCCCTTCAGCGGCGTTGTCCATAAATAGTTCATGGGCAACCCGGTACAGGGCATCCCGGCTGCGGAGGACCGCAGTAGTATAGGCAAAACCGGCCAGGTATTCTTCCAGGTTTCGGTAGGAATCCTTAAAGATGAGTTTCCGAAGGCCCGCCTCATCCGTAGCTGGCAGTGAGATGCCGGCCCTGGCAGCCAGATCGATGAGGGTGCTGATCCTGAGGCTGCCATCCAGGTGAACATGCAGGTCCGTTTTAGGAATAGCTTGTATAAATTCATCGGTAAAGTGTTGCATACTACGCTCCTGAATGGTGCTCAGCTTCATTATAATAGACTTTCATCCATTTTTGCGATACAAAGGTTATATATGTGGCAGTTTTTAAAAAATCTTCCGTTTATTCGCCTGTTTCGAAAACCAGAGATTGATACCGAAGAACTCAAGGAAGAACGATGGGTAGCAGATTTTTCTAAACCCCACAGGGCCCGTTTTGTGGAAGAACAGGGACCTACCTATGAGTGTTGCCTAGATAAGCATGGTCTGACGCTGAAATTGAACAAGGGGTACCAGCTTGCATGGGTAGAGGACCCAATATATCGATATGCAGACCTGGTACTGGAAGCCAGGGTGGAGCTTTCTGCCCGGGGGACCTACGGAGCAGTGGGATTTCAGATTCGCCGGGCTGACGACACAAGCTATTATTCTTTTTTACTTTCTAACAAGGGCTATTTCAGATTTGATGTGCTCTTTAATGGCACCACCATGCCCCTCATCGGCTGGACCGAGGTTTCTGAGCTTAAGGGCGCTGATGATGCAAACGACCAAGGGAAGGGCGGTAACTCGGTGAGAATCATTGCGCTGGGGGACAAATTTACCTTTATCATTAATGATAAGTGGGCTGGCGAAGTTGTCGATGATACCATCCCTGCGGGGAAGCTTGCCTTTGCTGTCGTTTCCTATGAAACTGGCGGCGTGAACATCACCGGGCGGCTGAACTCCCTCACCGTAGATTCCCGGCTTATCGAAGTAGAGGCGGTCCATCTGCGGTGGAATCGGTTCATCAAGGTGGATGAAGCAGCCCGGTTCCGTTTAGCCGAGACATTCCTCGCAATGAACCAGCCCCTTTCGGCCCTCGTTCAAATTAAACGGATCTGGAAAACCGATGGAAATCCCCGCGCTCAGAAGGAACTGCTCTTTGCGGCCCGCTGTGCGATGCAGTTATCCCTTTACGATGAGGCAGAAGAATATCTGGACCGCTGCATTGAGGCGGATCTTGAATCGGAAGAAAGCCGGAATGCCCTGGCAGAAAAGGCCAAGCTCCTCTATCTGCAAAGCCGCTATGCGGATCTTGAAGAACATGTTAAGGGAGCCCTGGAGTTCTTTAGCCAGGATCCCCTGCTGCATACGCTGCTGGGACATGCCTATATGAACCTGGGACGGCCTGATCTGGCGGCCGAGGCCTATGATACAGCCCTGGAACTCGATAGAGAAAACGCCCTTATTGCCCAGAATGCCGGCTCCGCTTACGAAAAACTCGGCGATGGGACTATCGCCCTGGAGCGGTACCTTACGGCAGGACGCCTTTTTTTAAACTCAGAAAATTATAACGACCTTGCACTGGTTATTCCACGGATTCTGGAACTGGGGAGCACTGATAGGCGTGCCCATGGTCTGGCAGGGAAATACTATTTTGCCATAGAAGACTTTCATCGGGCAGAACAGGAATTGGCCCTGGCAGATAAGGAACCCGATGGGGGGATACCATCCTCCGCAGCACCCGACCCAAATCACGACACAGCCGCCGCCGCAGTACCCGCCGGTCAAACAGAGCCGGACCCCGCGGTGCCCAAAGGCCAATCCAGTGCAGACCCCGCGGTGCCCGCGGCACAAAACACCCCGGCAGACCCAGACACCGCGGTGCCTAAAGGCCAATCCAGTGCAGACCCGGACCCCGCGGTGCGCGCCGGTCAACCCGAGCCGGACCCCGCAGTGCGCGCCGGTCAACCCGAGCTGGACCCCGCGGTGCCCTACCTGCGGGCTCTCCTTCTGATTCGAAAAGACAAGCGAAAGGCAGCCCTTGCTTTGCTTAAACGGGCGGTTGAACTTGCTCCCGATTCAGCCATTTTTCATTTCCGGCTTGCGGAAAATCTCTTTATCCTGCATCAGAAACCGGATGAACAGGAACTCTGGGAACACATAAAGAAGGCCTTAGAACTTGAACCAGAGTATGGCTGGACGCTTAACCTGGCAGCCCAGGTGGAATTAAAGGCTGGCCGTATTGAAAGCGCAGAGCAATATCTTGAGAAGGCAGCGAGCATTCTGCCTCACGAAGCGGCAGTTCGGATGAACAAGGCAGAACTGTCCTATCTAAAAGGAGCGATAGACACAGCCCTGGACTTGCTTATAGAAGAAGGAATCGAAGATCCAGAGGGCCTCCTGGCACATGAGGCTGGTACTATTTTATACAGGGCGGGCAAAACCGAAGAAGCACTACCCTATTTTGATAAGGCCCTTAAAAAAAGTCCCGAAAGGCTCGATTTTCTCCTTGATCAGGCAAACTGCCTTATTGACCTGGGGATGTATGGCGAAGCGGATACCCTTCTCGGAACGGCCTACAACCGGGATGATAATGAGGCGGTCCTCGAATTAATCGGATATATTGCCTTTAAGAAGGGAGAGTTCCCCCGGGCTGAAGGCGCATACCGGCTTGCTTTAGAAAATAGTCCCGATAATCCCGATATTTTATCCGCCCTTGCCTGGGTTTATATTACAATGGCCCGCTGGACCAGTGCGCAGGAATGTATCAATAGGCTGGAAAACCTGGTTCCGTCCGATTCTGCGGACTATCAGGGGGTGCAGGAATTAAAGGAACGGATTCTGCTGGGTACAACCCGTTTAGTAATTTGTGCAACCTGCGATCGAAACTGGAGGGTTCCTCTGGATCCCCCAGCAGCGCCACCTTTGCGGCTTGTGGCTGAACCGCCGGATGAGCTGCCTGCGGGCACCTGCATCCGTTGCGGTAAAACCTACTGCATTGGCTGCGCGAAAAAATCCTTAGATCCAAGCGGGCGCTTTATCTGCCCCACCTGCGGTGAACGGCTCAAACTTTACGATGAGGGCTTAAAAAAGATTCTGGCCGACTGGGCCGCAGGTATTAACTCATAAGGTATATTGCAGGGGCTTGTGAATCGCACTCCTTTACCCCAGGGGCATCGGATTAGCTTACTGTTAAGACAGGGGCTATTCAGGCCCTCCATTGCGAAAGTTTCATAAAAATGATATTCTTCCCCTTATGCAAGTTGATATTAATCCCCGTGGTAATGGAGCATGTCCACTCTGCAAGCAGAACGGACAGTGCCGGTTTCAGACGACTCTGATATCATCCATGGAAGCCTTTGAAGATAAAAATATGCCCATGGAGTTAGTGATATACTCTTGTCCTTATTTTAAGGAGAAAAACTAAGGTGAACGAACGATTATCGTCCCTGTTAAACAGATTTGAAATACTCGATAAGGAAGTGCAGGATCCCAATTTAAGCAAGGATCAAAAACGATACCGGGAAGTAATGCGTGAGCATGCTCAACTTTCCGAAGTTGTAACCGCATACCGAGAATGTGAAGCCCTGGAAGCCAGTCTTGCGGAGACTCAGAGTCTCATACAGAACGAAAAAGATCCTGAAATGAAGGAACTGGCAAAAGAGGAACTGAAAGAACTGGAGGTAAAACTTCAGGAAGCCCAGGACCGTCTTAAATTCCTGCTCATTCCCAAGGACCCCCTGGATGAAAAGAACATCATCATGGAAATCCGCGGCGGTGCCGGTGGAGATGAAGCAGCCCTATTTGCAGCGGATCTGTTCCGAATGTATTCCCGTTATGCAGAAAATAAGGGCTGGAAAATCGAAGTCATGAGCATGAACGAGACCGAGCTCGGCGGCTTAAAAGAAATTATTTTCTCCATAGCCGGTAAAAATGTTTACGAAAATTTACGGTATGAATCTGGGGTGCACCGGGTTCAGCGGGTACCCGCAACAGAAGCCTCAGGCCGTATCCACACATCCACTGTAACCGTGGCGGTACTTCCAGAAGCGGAAGAAACCGAAATTGAAATAAAGCAGGAAGATCTCAGGATTGATGTGATGAGGGCCGGCGGCCCCGGCGGCCAGTGCGTTAATACCACCGACTCTGCTGTCCGTATTACCCATATTCCAAGCGGTATTGTGGTCCATTGCCAGGATGAAAAAAGCCAGATTAAAAACAAAGCCAAGGCTATGCGGATTCTTCGAGCCCGTCTCTACGAAATGGAAGAACAGAAAGCCCAGGCAGAACGGGCAGAGGCTCGGAAAAACCAGGTTGGGACCGGAGACAGATCTGAACGGATCCGGACCTACAATTTCCCGCAAAACCGGCTGACTGATCACCGGATTAACCTGACCCTGTACAAACTGGATCTCATCATGCAGGGGGATGTGCAGGAACTCTTTGATGCACTGAAACTGTCAGCCCGGGAAGAACTGCTTAAGGCCACCGCATCATGACCATCGGGGCTTTACGGGCTGCGGGGGTACAGCTACTCCGCCAGCACGGTGTAGAAAGCCCCGAACTGGATGCAAGTCTTTTGCTCGCCCATCTGCTGCAAAAGGATCGTACCTGGCTAGTGTTAAACCAGGATCAGATCGTAGAAAGCAGCGTAGAGGAGCAGTATCTCTCTCTGATTTCACAAAGAACCGCAGGACTCAGTGTTGCCTATATCACCGGATTTAAAGAATTTATGGGGCTTGAGTTTTCCGTAAATTCTGCAGTGCTCGTTCCCAGACCAGATACGGAAATATTAGTTGAAAAAGCCCTAGAATGGCTCAATAATAAAGCCAGTTACCCCTCTGGTCCGCCTAAAGTGCTCGACCTCTGTACCGGTTCAGGATGTATAGGTATTTCGCTGGCTTATTATCACCCTGAACTGGATCTCACCCTTTCAGACATATCAAAAGAAGCCCTTGCGGTGAGTAAAAATAACGCAGAACGCCTGTTCGGTGCAAAAAGGGCTGCCTCAGTACGACTTGTGCATTCAGATTTATTAGATTTTTTTCTACATCAGCATGAACAGTTTGACCTTATTGTTTCAAATCCGCCTTATATTCCACGCCGAATCATTCCCGACCTTCCCAGAGAAGTTCGCCAGGAACCACTGTTAGCCCTGGATGGGGGCGAAGATGGGCTTGACCTTATTCGAAGACTCATAAACGGAGCCCAAGCCCTCCTGAAGGATAAGGGAGCAATATTTATTGAATCCGATTCAGAACAGATACTTTCTATTCAGGAACTCTTGAAAAACAATGGATTTCATGCCATAGAGTCCTATCCGGATTTATCCGGATCCCTGCGTTGTACCAGGGGGAGTAAACTAAGCACATGAATAGCCGGATAGAAGAATTTATCAACAATATACAAATCTACGACTCAACAGACCAGGCAAAAATCCGTTCTGCCCTGGAATGGGCTAAAAGCCTGCACCAGGACCAGAAACGAGCTTCCGGTGAACCCTATTTTATACATCCATTGGGGGTTGCATCTATTCTGGTGGACCTTAAATTGGATGCAGATACCATCGTGGCCACCCTGCTTCATGATGTGCTGGAAGATACGGCCACAACACCAGAATCCATAGAGGAACGATTCGGAAAGGATGTCCGCAAATTGGTTGAAGGGGTAACCAAGATTGCGGATATACACGCAAAGAATAAGACAATCCAGGAAGCGGAAAACATCAGAAAAATGCTCTTTGCAATGGTCCAGGATATCAGAGTTATATTGATTAAATTGGCTGACAAACTGCATAACATGCGGACCCTGGAATATTTACCACCAGATAGGAGAAAAGCGAACGCCCAGGACTGTCTCGATATTTATGCGCCCCTCGCTGATCGGCTGGGTATTTCATGGATCAAGGATGAACTTGAGGACCTGTCACTAAAACATCTCAACAGGGATGTGTATGACCAAATAAAGGGGATCGTAGCATTAAAAAAGAAGGATCGTGAGAATTTTTTGCAAAGAATTCAGGAGGCAATTCTTTCAGAAACGAAAAATCTTGGTATTGATGTGGTAGTAAATGCCCGGGCAAAACACTTCTATTCTATTTATCAGAAGATGAGGAAACGCAATAAGGGACCGGAAGAACTCTACGATTTATTCGGGATAAGAATACTGTGTGATACCGTTGATGACTGTTATACCATGCTGGGTACAGTTCATCATCTCTGGAAACCTATCGAAGGCCGCTTTAAGGATTACATTGCCATGCCAAAAGCAAACGGCTACCAGAGTCTTCATACCACAGTTATGAGTTTTGATGGGAAATTATTGGAAATCCAAATAAGAACCAAAGAAATGCACCAAATTGCTGAATTCGGTGTTGCCAGCCATTGGTTATATAAGAAGGGAACCACCAGTGAAATTATAAAACCTGAGGATCTGTCTATCGTTAACAGGCTTAAAAACTGGAACAGCCTGGATATGTCTACTTTCCTGGATGATATCAAACAGGAATTGCTTAAAGACTCTATTTTTGTTTTTACACCTCAAGGAAAGGTTATTGAACTGCCAGCAGGGTCAACCCCCATCGACTTTGCCTACCATATTCACTCAGCCATTGGGGATCACTGTGCAGGAGCAAAAGCCGATGGAAACATTATTCCCCTTACTGCGGAATTAAAAAACACCCAGGTCGTAGAAATCCTTACCACCCAGAACGCCCATCCACATGTAAACTGGCTTAGGGCGGTTAAAACCGCAAAGGCTCGCAGTAAAATTAGAGCATGGCTCCAACAGAATGATGAAACCCTCATCATAGAAAAAAATATTGTTGCAAGGAAAAAGGGTCCTACGCCCCCTGTGAGTTCCCCTACTCCCTCCAGCCAGACAGCACAGACAGGACCTGCAACAGGTCAAAAATTTGAAAACGCCATCCAGACTGTTATCCAAAATCAAAATCTCCCTAAAGGTATTTTACAAGTAAGGGTTGAAGATGAACGTAATATGATGATCCGCTTTGCCCAATGCTGTAAACCCGTAACCGGAGACCCGATCATTGGGTATGTCTCCCGAGGCAGAGGAATCATAGTTCATCGCAGTACCTGTAAAAACATCCATTTCATACCTGACTTTGTAGAACGAAAAATCGAAGTTGAATGGGAAAAAACCAATTCTCAACTTATCAAACGCTTTAAAATAGAAGCACGAAAAGCAAATGATCTCTTTTCTGCAATAGAAGGGGCGGTACGAAAACATCAGGGACATTTATTGGAAGGAAGAATTGAGGAAACAAGTCAGGAACATTTTACCGGATTTTTTACCCTGCAAATAGAACGCCGAGAGGACTTAAAACAGGTTATTAAAAGCCTTAAAAGTGTCCCCTCGGTGCTCCATATACAGGTAATTTCCTAGGAACGATTAACCCCTAGCTTTCTCTAATATCCACAATCCTTTCGACAAGGGGTGTCACAGCTTGTACCAGGCTGGTTTTATCTACAGATTCAACTTTAAGCGTACAATATGAATTAGTAGGATCTTCACCTTCAAAGGTGGCCAGAGAAATAATATTTCCACCAATTTTAGCAATCGCTCCAGCCACATCTGCCAGCTCACCCTTCCGCTCTGGCAATAAAACGGTTAAGCGCACACCCTTGTGCCGGGCCCCAAATAGTTCGATAAAGAGCTTAAAAAGATCCGATTCGGTAATAATCCCTACCAGAATATTATTACGCATTACAGGAAGACCTGAAATGTTGTTGTCCGCCATGATACGAGCAGCTTCTTCGATTGGAAGATCCTCTGTAACGGTGATAACATTTTTTGTCATCACAGCTTCAACCTTTAGTTTCGATAGCAGATAGTGCAGCTCATACATATCCAGAGAGGTCGCAGGTGAAGGGGATGCATGGATAAGGTCTAAACTGGTCACGATTCCAACCAGTTTCCCCTGTTTATCTAAAACAGGAAGTCTTCTTATTTTTTCTCGACGCATGATCGCCTGAGCTTCAGGGACAGATATATCCGGTGTTACAGTTACCGGATTTTTCGTCATTCGTTGTCCAACATTCATGATAAACCTCCTGATACTATTATAATCCTAAATACGCTTTTCGCACCTCTTCATTAGATAAAAGATTTTCAGCAGTATCGGACATCTTTATTTTACCATTCTGCAGAACATAGCCTTTATTCGCAATCTTTAAAGCCATATTGGCATTCTGTTCCACAAGAAAAATGGTAGTCTTTCGTTCCTGATTTATTTTTTTTATAATTTCAAAGATATGTTGGACAATGAGGGGGGCCAAACCTAAGGAAGGCTCATCGAGTAACAAAATCCTGGGTCTTGCCATGAGCGCCCGAGAAATTGCAAGCATCTGTTGTTCACCACCGCTTAAGGTTCCACCAGCCTGGCTTCTCCGTTCTGCCAAGCGCGGAAATAATTCAAATACCTCTTCCATATCCTGTTTTATTTTTTCTTTATCGGTGCGAAGAAATGCCCCCATATCCAGATTTTCTGCAACGGTGAGCTGGGGAAATATACGTCTTCCTTCGGGAACCTGGGACACCCCCATTTCAACAATCTTATGGGGACTCATTTTAGTTATATTTTTTCCATCAAGATATATTTCACCGGAACGTACAGGGGTAATACCGCAGATACTCATTAACGTAGTAGTTTTCCCTGCACCATTTGCACCAATTAACGTGACAATTTCACCCTCTTCTACTGAGATTGATATATCATGTAAGGCCTGAATATTACCATAAAAGGTACTGATATTCTTTATTTCCATTACCGCCATATTATTCTCCTAAATAGGCCTTAATCACTTCCGGATTACTCTTAATCTCTTGTGGGGTCCCTTCAGCAATTAAGCGACCATAATCGAGCACATATATTCTTTCTGAAACATTCATAACCAGGCTCATATCATGCTCAATGAGCAAGATGGTTACCTTTTCTTGATCTCGAATAATATTGATAGTCTCTTCAAGTTCCTTAGTTTCCTGAGGATTCATACCAGCCACAGGTTCATCGAGTAAAAGCAAAAATGGATTAGTGGCAAGGGCTCGTGCAATTTCAAGTCTACGTTGAGCTCCATACGGCAGATTACATGCCATTTCATTTACATACATGTGTAAATTAAGCTTTTTAAGGATATCATAGCTTTCTTCAATAACCCGTTGCTCTTCTTCTTTGGTATGAGGATCTCGAATTATTGCATTAAAAATTCCAGCTTTAAGACTATTATGACGGCCGATCATAACATTCTCAAGAACACTCATGTTACTAAAAAGACGAATGTTTTGAAAAGTTCTAGCCAAACCCAGATGGTTAATAACATTAGGCTTTAGACCCTGTATTTTATGTAAAGCCTCGCCTGATGTGACCCCATTTCGTGAGATCGATATTGTTCCCTCAGTCGGTGCATAGACACCGGTTATACAATTAAATATGGTTGTTTTTCCAGCGCCGTTGGGACCGATGAGAGCTGCAATTTCACCCTTCTTTATATACATGGAAACAGTATCAATGGCCCGTAAACCGCCAAACACCATCGAAAGATCTTCTATTACCAGAATTGCATTTCCGTCAATGTTCATTTACCAGCTCCCGCAGATGCATTCGAATTCGTCTTTTCCTCAAAGGTATAGCGTTTTCTATGCCTAGGTAATAAACCGTCTGATTTAAAGATGATCACTAAAATCATCGCGACTCCGTATATCAACATGCGATATTGCGCCAACGGACGGAAGTATTCTGGTAATAATTTTAATAACAATGCTCCACCGATGGCTCCAGGAATAGATCCCGTACCGCCAATGACTATGGCCATTAAAATCATGATCGATTCCCAAAGGGTAAAACTATCCGGGTTGATATAGGTAGTTTGCGCAGCGAGGACGACACCCGCAATTCCAGCAAAAAAGGCACCTAATGCGAAGGTTATTAGTTTATTCTTTACTAAATCTATACCCATTGCCTGGCATGCAATTTCATCTTCGCGCATAGCCTCAAGAGCTCGGCCAACCCGCGAATCTTCTATTCTGCGCACAACAAATATGGTCAACAGAACAAGCACAACTACAATATAGTATATATAGACCGCAGCCTGTTTTGGGGCGAGCTTCATACCAAAAAACCATGGCCGAGGAATTAAGCTTATCCCTGTAGCACCGCCAGTTATCTGTCCTGAATTTTGCAGTACCATGCGAACAATTTCTCCGAATGCCAGAGTAATAATTGCAAGATAGTCACCACGCAATCGCAAGACAGGAAGACTGAGCAACACACCAAATATCGTAGAAATAATGCCCGCCAGCGGCAGAGAAATCCAGAATAGCCAGCCCGTATCAATACCAGCACTTATAAAATTCGGCCCTATATATTTCCATAAGAGTCCATAGGTATAGGATCCTACAGCAAAGAAGGCTGCATACCCCAGGTTTAATAGCCCACCTAAACCAACAACAATATTGAGGCCAAGGGCAAGAATGACATAGATAAAGGCTGTAATCATAACATTGGTATGATACATGCCAAATAAAAACGGGAAGGATACTACAAAGGCAACTAATAATGATAAGGTGACATACTTTATTGATTGATTTTTAAAATAAGTTTGTACATTTTTTTTAAACTTATAATAAAGCGTATCACTGGCTATCTTATCCTGTCTATGTTCATTCCAGACCAGGGCTCGTTTCCATAAATATGATAGAATAAAAGAACTTACAAATATAAAGGGAACAAATTGCCAGCGGAATGTTACAAGGGCTTTACCACCGACAACATTTACTTTCATTATCATAAGCGGGAATAACAGCACTGAAAACCAGACCGCATTCCCCAATGCTTTAAATAACTCTGATAGTACAATACGTGTTTTCATGCTCTACACCTTCTGTTTCTGGTTTTTACCAAGGATTCCATCGGGTTTTAAAACTAAGATAAGGATGAGAATAATAAAGGCAAATGCATCTTCATAATCACTGGATATATAGCCAGTCCCTAAACTCTCAGTCCATCCAAGAATAAAACTGCCGAGCACTGCACCAGGGATGCTACCTATCCCGCCCAGGACTGCAGCAACAAAAGCCTTGATTCCAGCAACAAAACCAATATAGTAGTTTATTTGTCCCATATAGGAACAAATAAGCACTCCGCCAATTGCAGCTAATGCAGAACCAATAATAAAGGTTATTGAAATTACCTGGTTGATATTAACACCGACTAACTGAGCCATATCTTTATCCTGCGCAGTAGCCCGCATGGCTTTACCAATCCTGGTAAATTTTATTAGAGCTGTTAAAAACACCATAATAGCGGCAGTAACGATAAGAATGATGAACTGGGTAGAGTTTATATATTGCCTAAAGGGCTGTAAGAATGCAAATTCTGGTAGATAAGATGGGTAGGACAGATATTTCTCTGTCTGGGCTAATAAAACAAAATTCTGCAATATCATAGAAATACCAATCGCACTGATAAGCGCTGAGAGTCTTGGCTTATTTCGTAATGGCCTATACGCAATTCGTTCAATAGTAAAACCAAAGGCTGCAGAAAAAAGAACAGCCAGGATCACCGATAATAGTAAAACCATCCATACAGGCATCCCCATGGTATAAAAAAACCCACCAAAAATAAGGGCTGTAAAACCACCAATCATGTATACTTCACCATGGGCAAAATTAATTAACTGGATTATACCATATACCATGGTATAACCAAGGGCGATTAATGCATATATTGAACCCTTCGCCGTGCCACTTAAAAAAAGCTTAAGAAAATAATCCATACCGTGATCCTTCAAAAGACCTTTCAAAAAATGAGCCGTTCCAGCCTATAAGCTAGAACGGCTTTTAATATAACTACAAAATAAACTATTTAAGTTCTACGTATTTTCCGTTCTGGACCTGGAATACGGAGAAACCAAAACCAACAACATCACCCTTTTGATCAAAACTAATTTTCCCAAGGGGAGTATCTACATATTCAGAACGCAGGGCTGCAGTTACCTTGTCATAATCGGTTGATCCAGCTTTGGCTATGGCATTTGTTACAGCAAGGGTAGCTGCATAGGCATTTAAAAAGAAGGCTCCAGGTTCTTCACCGAACTTCTTTTTATGATCTTCAACAGCCATAATTGCTAAGGGATTGCTGGATGTATCCATAGGACCGGTTGCATAAACCCCTTCAGCATATTTTCCAGCGACTTCGATAAAGGTATTATCCTTTACGCCATCATCAGAGATAAATGGGATATTCATTCCCTTGTCTTTCATCTGCTGAACAAGCTTAGAAGCTTCGGGATGATAACCTCCCCATACAACCCCATCAACCTTTGCATTGCCAATCTTATTTACAACAGCAGAATAGTCCGGTGCGCCAGGATTAACACCTTCAAAAAGTGCAACTGTAACACCCTGCTCTTCAGCAAACTGTTTAACCAGCTCTGCAAAACCTTTACCATAGTCGCCCTTGTCATGAAGCACAGCTATTGTTTTCAGTTTTAATGTCTGAGCGAGGAATGTGGCAGCTAATTTTGCCTGGGCATCATCCGGAGCAATGGTGCGGAAGAAGTTTGGGTATTCACCACTCTGTGTAAGAGGAGGATTCGTTGCTGAAGGGGAAATGGTAACTATCTTAGAATCCTTATAAATACCCAAAGCAGATTTCGTGGCACCAGAACAAATATGTCCGATTACCGCTACAACATTACGACTAACAAGTTTAGAAGCAGCATTGGTTGCCAGTTCGGGTTTGCATTGATCATCCTCAATGACAAGTTCGATTTTTCGGCCATTAATACCACCCTTTGCATTTATCGCTTCTGCTACAAGCTTTGCAGCATTAACAGAAGGTAAACCATAGGATGCCAAGTCGCCAGAGTGTGCACCAGCTACACCGATTTTAATTGCACTGGTATCCTTTTTTTGACAGCCAGTTACAACCAGAGCAACACACACAGACATTACAGCGAGAATGATAACATTACGTTTCATGCCATTAGTCCTCCTAGTAATGGTATACTCAATTTTTATACCATTTGTCTAGGTCTTTTGCATATTTTTTGTATATTTATTAAATATCTTTATTAAAACTGCATTGATATCATTATTTTTAAATATATAGACATAAAAAAACCCTGATCTATAAAAAGACCAGGGTTCATATAGGTTAGATAATTAGAACTTATACAGCCTTACCATGTTTAAGTGCTGCTTTACAGGTCTTGCAAATCTTAACTTTTGCACCATTAACTTCCTGTTCATACAGCACCTTGACATTACTGCGCTTGCAAACAGGGCATACACCCCGCCCATGTGCAGGTAATTCTCTAATTCCTTTACCTCTGTGAGCTTTGGACATACGGGTTTCCTCCCTTACTTTGCTTCGGCTTTCTCTGCTTTAGGTTTAGCAGCCTTTTTAGACTCTTTTTTAAGCTTTTCCTTATTGGCCTTTTTTTCTGACTTTTCGTCCTTCTCAGGGAGTTTATAGTCTACCAATTCAAGGATAACCATCTCTGCTGCATCACCGGCCCGTTCACCCAGCTTGAGGATTCTAGTGTATCCACCGGGTCTATCTTTCATTCGGAGCGCAATATTGGTGAACAATTTTGTTACCATGCTCTCATCAAAGAGCCTGCGAGCAACTAACCGCCTATTATGTACGGTGTCTTCCTTCGCCCTTGTGATTAATTTTTCAGCGGAACGCCGAATTTCAAGAGCCTTCGCTTTAGTGGTAGTAATCCGCTCATATTTAAATAAAGCGGTCACCATATTGCGATGAAGGGCTTTCCGATGAGCTGCGGTTCGCTCCAGGCGATTAAAGCCAATTTTATGCTTCATCTTCTTCTTCCTTCTCAGCGGTTAATTTAACTGAATTCTTGAGAACACTATAATCGGTCATTCCAAGAGAAAGATTCCATTCTTTCAACTTTTCCTTAATCTCTTGTAATGACTTTTTCCCAAAATTCCTTGTTTTAGCGATATCATCCTCGGTTTTCTTTGTTAATTCACCGATAGTTCGGATGTTCGCATTCTTTAAACAATTTGATGATCGAACAGAGAGTTCAAGCTCTTCAACAGGTGTATTGAGAATCTGACGAATACGCTCATCACCCTCGTCCATTTCATCTTCAGAACCAAGGTTGTTCTCATCAAAATTAATGAAAACCGATAAATGATCCTTGGCAATTTTTGCTGCTTCTGCCAGTGCATCATCTGGACGTATGGTACCATCGGTCCATACTTCAAGAATCAGTTTATCGTAATCACTCCGTTGGCCGACCCTGGTAGGTTCTACGGAATACTTAACCTTCTTGACAGGTGAGAAAATAGCATCCATAGGAATAGTCCCTATGACTTCTATATACTTTTCATTCACTTCAGAAGGCACATATCCGCGTCCCAGGTCTACCTGAATTTCCAGTTCGATACGGGCATCATCCATCAGAGTCATAACATGTTGACCCTGACTTAAAACCTCTAACTGGCCCGGTCGGCTAAAATCATCACTCTTAATTTCGCACTGACCTTTCCATTCATAGAGAAGGGTATCCTGCTCTACTTCTTCAGGAAGCTTCAGTCTCAGCTGCTTAAGATTATTGATTACCTCTAGGGTGTCTTCGACAATATTTGGTATATTTTCGAATTCACTGGACACTACATGAGGCACACCATCCTTATCATAGGATGTAATCTTAACAGCGGTAATTGCATACCCCTGAATTGAAGAAAGGAGGACCCTCCGCAAGGTATTACCCACAGTCGTTCCAAAACCAGGTTCGAAGGGGGCCGCGATAAACTTTCCATAATTTGGTCTAAGTTCACCGTGCTCAAAGGTGATGCCTTTCGGACGTTTAAATCCTTTAAGCAGATTCTTACGGGCCATTGGAACTCCTTATTTTGAGTATAATTCGACGATCATCTGTTCTTTGATATCCGCCAAGTCGGTAATATCACTTCGTCGAGGAATAGCAAGGAAGGTTCCTTTCATTGCATCTGGATCCAGATGCAACCAAGGCATAACACCTGCTTTACCAAATTCTTTTAAAGCATCTTTAATGACCGTGAGACCCTTACTTGCTTCTTTTATTTCAATAACATCATTTGGTTTAACAAGGTATGAAGGTATATTCACAACCTTACCATTAACCATAACATGACCATGAAGTACAATCTGGCGAGCCTGGGTGCGGCTTACTGCAAACCGGAGGCGATATACAACATTATCCAGCCGCCGCTCTAGAAGCATAAAGAGGTTTTCACCGGTAACACCTGGCATACGAAGTGCACGATCGAAGAAGATCCCGAACTGCTTTTCCTGCATACCGTAAATTCTCTTAAGCTTCTGCTTTTCACGAAGCTGCATTCCATAATCCGAACGTTTTCCAACCCGACCTTTGGGATCTTTACCAGGGGCAGGACGCTTTTTGTTGATAGGGCATTTATCACTTTTACAGCGATCACCCTTTAAAAACAATTTTTTCTGCTCAGTTCTGCAGAGACGACATACTGGTCCAGTATAACGAGCCATAGTTTCTTAACCCTCTCTTAGATACGCCGAGTCTTTCTGGGCCGGCAGCCATTATGGGGAATCGGGGTTACATCATTGATCGATTTAACTTTAATTCCCATAGTTCCAAGCTGACGAATAGCCGATTCACGACCAATGCCAGGCCCTTTTACGTATACATGTGCTTCCCGTAATCCCACCTGCATAGCTTTTTGAGCTGCAGTTTCAGTTACAGTTTGAGCGGCAAAGGGTGTGGATTTTTTAGCACCACGGAATCCAAGTCCACCGGAACTTGCCCAGGAAATGGCATTCCCCATCATATCCGTAATGGTAACAATAGTGTTATTAAAGGTTGCCTGAATATAGACATTACCCTCGTATACTGATTTTTTCTCTTTTCGTTTCTTAGTATCAGCCACGATTCACAATCCTCCGCCTACTTCTTCTTTCCAGCGACGGTCTTCTTCTTACCCTTGCGGGTACGAGCGTTAGTCCTTGTTCGCTGTCCACGGACTGGGAGTCCCTTCCGGTGCCTCAGGCCGCGGTAACAGCCGATGTCCATAAGCCGCTTGATATTAAGTGCAATTTCGGTGCGCAGACGACCTTCCACTTTATATTCGTTTTCAATAAGCTGCCTGAGCTCATTTACCTCTTCCTGTGAAAGATCATTCATTTTCCGGTTTGGATCAATCTTTGTTCTTGCACAAATTTCATCCGCACTGGGCCGACCAATTCCATAAATATACGTTAGAGCAATGTTAACATGCTTATTAGGGAGGTCAACTCCCGCTATACGAGCCATTGCGGTCTACCTCCTTACCCTTGTTTCTGCTTGTGCTTTGGATTTTCACAGATTATCCGGACAATTCCGTTCCGTTTAATCACTTTGCATTTATCGCAAATGGGTTTTACACTTGTTCGGACTTTCATCCTACTACTCCCTTCTTTGTATAACTATCGAGTTTATGCTTCGTAGACCTTGGGGGGTAGCATAAACTCGATTTGGATATTAAAGCGAATTTTTTAAGTTTCGCCTAGTCCTTATTACTAAACCTATTAAAGGTTTCTAGAACGAATATGCCCTTTTTTAGCAATTCCATCATGATGGTGCATTTTAAGAAGGGCATCTACCTGGCTCATTGTATCCAGATCAACACCTACAAGTATTAACAATGAGGTACCACCCATCAGATAACTGATAGAGGCAGGAAAATTAAATAAGGTTTGCACGATTGTAGGTATAATCGCTATCAGAGCAAGATATAAGGATCCTGGAAGAATAATCCTATTTAGTATAGCCATTAGATATTCTTCGATTTTATCGGTCCGAATACCCGGTATGGAACCACCATTCTCTCTGATATTTTTTGCTATTTCTATAGGATTTAAAGAAACCTGGGTATAGAAATAGGCAAAGAAAATTATGAGGAGCGTATAAAGAATATTATATGCTACACCATGAGGATTTAACCAACGAGAAAAATCAGCAAGCCATTTTACATTTGCACCTATCCCGGACGCAATCTGTAATGGGAAGGTCAATAAGGAAGAAGCAAAGATAACAGGTATTACACCAGAAGGATTGATTTTGAAAGGAATATAGGTGTTCTGAGCACCATACATCTTCCTTCCCACCACCCGTTTTGCATAATTTACAGGGATTTTTCGCTGCCCTTGCTGTTCAAATACAACCAGTGCAACGACAGCTGCAAACATAACGAAAACTACAATCACAAATACCGGATTAAGTTCCCTGTTTTTGACCTTGGTTACAAGTTCCCATACAGCACGAGGCAGGCGAGCTACGATACCAGCAAAAATCAACAGAGAAATACCATTTCCAATACCGCGCTTTGTAATCTGCTCACCAATCCACATAAGAAACATAGTTCCAGTGGTAACGGTGACCATCGCAATAAAGGTATAGGACAATCTTGAAATAGTAATAGCGTTAGGAATTCTGTCTGCCCATACAGTAACCGCGTAGGACTGAATAAGACAAATAACGACAGTACCCATCCGCTGGTAGCTCTGAATCTTTTTCCGTCCCCCCTCCTCTTCCGACAGCTTTTTAAGGCTGGGGAAGATTATCAGGAACAGCTGCATTATGATCGACATGGAGATATAGGGCATAATGCCGAGCATAAATACAGAAAAGTTTGTGAATGCACCACCAGCAAAGAAATCCAGGTAATCAATAATAGCATTACCAGTATTCTGCTGAGACAGGAAATAGGCCTTTAACGCATTAACGTTGATGCCCGGAATGGGGAGTACCGCACCGAGGCGGAAAACGACGAGCATCAGCATCGTGAAGATCACCCGTTCCCGGAGCTCTTTGACCCTGAAGATACCGACTAAAGGATTAGTTGCCATAAAACGTTCCCCGCCTCGCTAGGTTATTTCTTAGCCGAGACGACAACGGTGCCGCCAGCTTTCTCAATTTTGTCCTTTGCCGCTGCAGAAACTGCATCCACAGAAAAATTGAGTTTTTTGGTGAATTCTCCATCAGAGAGAATCTTGATTAATGCAGCCCTTTTAACTAACCCTTTTTCCACTAGAGAAACGTTGTTAACCGTTTCTCCATCATTAAAATGCTTCTGAATCTCACCTAAATTGATGACTTCATAAACCTTCTTAAAGGGATAGTTTGAAAAGCCACGATGGGCTAAGCGTCGATACAGGGGCATCTGTCCGCCTTCAAATCCAACATAAGTTTTTCCGCCGGATCGTGATTTCTGTCCCTTATTACCACGCCCTGCAGTTGTACCGCGTCCAGACCCCTGTCCACGGCCAACTATTCTCTTACGTTTATTAGCACCCTCGGGTGCATGTAAATTAAAGTCATGCATCTATTCGATCTCCTCAACAGAAACCAGATGGGAAACCGCTTGAACCATTCCCATTATTGCGGGATTAACATCCTTCTCCGTAGTGGACCCGATTTTCCTCAGTCCAAGGGACCGAATGGTTGCCCGCTGCGCAGGAAGTGTACCTATAGTGCTGCGTACAAGGCGAATTCGTATTTTTTTAGCCATTGTCTTAACCCCATAGATCCTTCAGAGCTTTGCCCCGGTTTTTTGCAACCTCTTTTGCATCCATCATTTTTGATATGCATTTAAAGGTTGCTTTAAGAACATTATACTGATTGCTAGCACCGATAGATTTACTTAAAACATCAGTAATTCCACCAGCTTCCATAACAGCCCGGACAGGACCGCCTGCAATTATACCAGTACCAGAAGTGGCGGGCTTTAATAAAACGGTAGATGCCTTAAAGTCTGCCTGAACTTCGTGGGGAATTGTTCCATTCCGTACAGGTACCTTTATCATATTCCGTTTTGCCTTTTCGATGCTTTTCCGAATTGCTTCAGAAACATCGTTAGCCTTGCCAAATCCGTATCCAACATTCCCTTTTCGATCGCCTACTACTGTCAGGGCAGAGAAGGAGAAACAACGTCCACCCTTAACAACCTTAGCGGTTCGATTCAATTTTACCAGCTTTTCGACAAATTCTTTTTCCTGGTAATTCTTATCTTTATCTCTTTCCCGTGCGTGGTCCATGTAGCCCCCTAGAACTGGATCCCGGCTTTCCGGGCGCCATCGGCCATCGCTTTAACGACGCCGTGATACAGATATCCGTTTCTGTCGAAAACCACGGTAGTTATATTCTTTTCAAGAAGTCTCTTACCCATGATCTCGCCAAGCTTTTCAGCGCCTTCGACATTCCGTTTAATATCCTTCAGGTCCTTTTCCAATGTGGATGCAGATGCAATAGTTTTTCCTACCGTATCATCGATGACCTGAATATACAGAGAGCGATTGCTTCGGAAAACACTCATTCGGGGACGCTCAGCTGTACCGTTGATGCGCTTCCGAATATGGAATTTTCTCTTAAGCCGCTTTCTATCTTTATCAAGCATTTTACGTATCATATCATGCTACCCTATTTAACGCCGGATTTGCCGACTTTCCTTCTGATGGTCTCATCTTCATAACGGATTCCCTTACCTTTATAAGGCTCAGGCAATCTCAGTTTACGAATCTGAGCTGCAAACTCACCAACCCGCTGCTTATCAGCACCAGTTATAGTTACTTTACCATTTGCATCAGCGGTAACGGTAAGATCCTTTGGAATTGCAACGAACACATCATTGGAATATCCAAGATTCATTGCAAGTATATTTCCTTCTACCTCTGCCCGGAATCCTACACCGGTGATAATCAGGGACTTTGTAAAGCCGGTTGATACGCCGATTACCATGTTATTTAACAGGTTCCGGTATAGACCGTGAAAGGCACGGGTCTGTTTTTCGTCATTTTTTCTACCGACTACAATCTGATCGCCCTTGGTTTCAAAGGTTACAACGGGATGGTACTGCTGGGTCAGTTTCCCCTTCGGGCCTTCCACCGTAATGGTGTCAGCGCTGATGGCAACTTTCACACCTTGGGGGATTTTGACCGGAATTTTTCCAATTCGCGACATAAGCTCCCTCTTACCAAACGGTACAAATAATCTCACCGCCGACTTTTTTCTCGACGGCTTTCTTTCCGGTTGTTACACCAATCGAAGTAGAAACGATTGTGGTACCAAATCCGTTGAAAACCCGTGGCATATTTTTATAGCCAGTATATACCCGACGACCGGGCTTTGAAATCTTTTCTATACCATGAATGACTGGGTTAGTCTGTTCATCATATTTCAAGAAAATCCTGATGGTATTAGCAACATCCTGATTAATTTTCTTGAAGTTCTTGATATATCCCTCGGTCTTCAAGATCTTTACGATCTCAAGCTTAAGCTTGGAGGTAGGGATATCGACTTTTTCGTGCCGAGCCATACCGGCATTCCGGATCTTGGTCAGCATATCCGCAATGGGATCAGAAACGCTCATCCTATTCTCCTACCTTACCAACTCGATTTTGTGACGCCGGGAATAAGTCCCTCGCTCGCAAGCTTGCGGAAGCAAAGACGGCACATTTCAAATTTCCGCAGATACCCCCGGGGGCGTCCACAGATCCGACATCTGTTAACCTTTCTGGTCGAATATTTCGGCGTTTTTAACGCCTTTAAAATCATCGCTTTTCTGGCCATAGGTCCCTCGCTTATTTCCTAAAGGGCATACCGAATTTTGCGAGGAGAGCCTTAGCCTCCGCATCGGTATTCGCCGTTGTAACAATTGCAATGTTAAGACCAGACACCCGTTCAATCTTATCAAAGTCGATTTCGGGGAAAATAATCTGCTCGGTAATACCGAGAGAATAATTTCCGTGTCCATCGAAGGCATTCTGGTTTACACCACGGAAGTCCTTAACACGGGGTAAGGCAACATTTACAAGGCGATCAAGGAATTCGTACATAATAGCCCCTCGGAGGGTAACCCGAGCACCAATTTCCTGGCCAGCACGAATCTTAAAGTTTGCAATACTCTTTCGAGCCTTTGTCTTAACTGCTTTCTGCCCCGTAATCAGGGTTAAATCATCAATTGCAGCATCAAGAAGCTTCTTGTTCTGAAGAGCCTCGCCTACGCCCATGCTGACGATAATCTTCTCGATTTTTGGTGTCTGCATTGTCGATTTGTATCCGAACTCTTTAAACATCTCAGGAGCAATTTTCTCCCGATAGATCTTCTTGAGCCGCGGTTCGTAGTTCTTCATCACAACGCCTCTCCGCATTTTTTGCAAACACGAACCTTAGTGTCCCCGTCTAATTTATATCCAATTCGGGTAGGTCCGCACTTTTTACACACGATCATAACATTCGAGATATGAATCGGAGCTTCCAATTCTACAATACCGCCTCGATCCTGCTGGCTTTTTCTTTTCATTGCCTTTTTGACAATGTTTGCACCTTCTACTACAACCCGGTCTTTGTCACGGATTATTTTAAGAATTTTTCCGCGCTTACCCTTGTCTTTGCCTGCAATAATCTGAACGGTATCATCCCTCTTCAGCTTAAATTTATGCTGAGTCATACCGCCTCTCCTTAGAGAACTTCAGGGGCGAGAGATACGATTTTCATAAAATCTTTCTCGCGCAATTCACGGGCAACCGGTCCGAAAATACGTTTGCCCTTCGGATTCTTGTTCGCGTCGATAATTACACAGGCGTTATCGTCAAACCGTATATAAGTTCCATCAGGACGACGGAATTCCTTATGAGTTCTTACAATAACAGCCTTTTCAACGGAACCCTTTTTAATTGTTGAGGTCGGTAAGGCATCTTTTACCGCCACAACGATGATGTCGCCAATTCCAGCATATTTACGCTTAGATCCGCCCAACACCTTTATGCATTGGACAGTCTTTGCACCGGAGTTATCGGCCACATTCAGGAACGTTTCAACCTGAATCATAGTGTTGTTCCCCTTGCCTTACTTTGCCCGCTCAACAATTTCAGCGAGCTTCCAGCATTTTTCTTTGCTGACAGGTCTGCATTCAACAACCCGCACGCGGTCACCCATTTTTGCTTCATTATTTTCATCATGGGCTTTTACCTTTTTCGTACGAGTAACATACTTCTTATAAAGAGGATGAAGGGTCTTGGATACGATAGATACAACAATCGTTTTTTCCATCTTATCGCTGGTAACAATCCCTACAAATTCCCTCTTGCCTTTTTTAGTCTGAACCATCTGGTTTTCCACAGTACGCTCCTTTACGCCTTGCCAGCGAGTTCATGCTGACGAATCAGAGTATTGAGACGTGCGATCTGCCGACGCATGTTTCGCTTCTGGAGCGGATTATCTACGTGGCCAACGACCATCTGAAAGCGGAATTCCATATACTTCTTTTGAAGCTCATCCCGCTTAGCAACGAGCTCCGGAAATGTTAGGTTCTTGAACGAATTCTTCATCTTCGTATCCTCTCTGCCTTTAGGTTATGCACCTAATTCAAAATCCGACCGAACAGCGAACTTTGTCTTGATTGGCAGTTTAGAACCTGCAAGACGCATGGCCTCTTCTGCCAGCGCTCTATCAACGCCACCAAGTTCAAATAAAACCGTACCGGGCTTTACGACCGCTACCCAATACTCTGGAGCACCCTTTCCCTTACCCATTCGGGTTTCAGCCGGTTTCTTTGTATAGGGCTTATCAGGAAAAATGCGGATCCACAGTTTACCACCACGTTTTATATGCCTGTTTAAGGCTATACGAGCAGCTTCGATCTGTCGGTTGGTGATCCACATGCGATCCAGAGCAACCAGTCCATATTCTCCAAAAGCTACGGTATTACCGCGGGTAGCATTCCCGGGCATATTACCGCGCTGAACCTTTCGGTACTTAACACGCTTTGGACTCAGCATACTTTAACTCCTTGCGGGAGCGCGCTCACGCCGCTTCCGTACCAGAACACCCGCATCCTCTTTCTGTTCTTTTCCGAATTTAACGCCATTATATACCCATACTTTTACACCAATGGCACCAAAGGTTGTAAGGGCTTCGGCAAAGCCATAATCGATATCCGCGCGAAGCGTATGGAGAGGCACCCGCCCTTCCTTGTACTCTTCAGTCCGAGACATTTCAGATCCGCCGAGACGGCCAGAAAGACGAACCTTAACACCCTGAGCATTACCTTTTTTAATCCCATTGGTAACTGCCTGCTTCATGGCTTTCCGGAAAGACCCGCGGGCCAAAAGCTGGCGGGCGATATTCTGAGCTATAAGCTGGGCGTTATTATCGGGGTTCCTAACTTCCTTAATCTTGATCTGAACCTTTTTATTAACAATCTTCTGCAGTTCAGAACCGATTTTTTCAATGTTGGCACCCTTAACACCAATGATTACACCAGGACGGGCGGTATGAATAACGATGGTTATCCGCTGGGGGTGCCGAATAATTTCTAATTCGGCAATATCAGCGCCCTTCGTTTCAGGAAGGCTAGCGACGATTTTCCGCAGCTTAAGATCCTCATGGAGAGTATCTGCATACTCCTTGGGATCTACATACCAGCGGGACGACCAAGTTCGGTTAATACCTACCCGCAAACCTATCGGATTTACTTTCTGTCCCACGTTATTCCCCCGTCTTAGCGATTTCGTCAATTACCACAGTGATATGACACATACGCTTTAACAGCATATCTGCACGGCCACGCGCACGAAACCATACTCGTTTTAGCCGTGGGCCTTCATCAATCCTGATTTCTTTGACATACAGCATGTCTTCATCCAATTGCTTATTGAGATTTAAAGCATTGGATGCAGCAGATTTAACGGTTTTCCGGATAAGCCGAGCACCTTTGTGGGGCATATTTTCCAGTATAGACATTGCTTCTGGATATGTCCTTCTCCGCACCAGATCGGCCACAGGGCGAACCTTAAACGGAGATGCAATAAGGTACTTGGTTACCGCTTTGTAACCCTTTTTCTCTTCCATATTCCACCTACTTCTTAGCGGCCTTCTTGTCAGAACCCGCATGGCCCCGGAATATACGGGTAGGTGCGAATTCACCAAGCTTGTGACCGACCAGGTTCTCGGTTATATAGACCGGGACCCAGCTTTTACCGTTATACACGGAAATCGTATTACCAACCATTTCAGGAATGATAGTGGAACAACGGGAATAGGTTTTTATCATTTTCCGTTCTCCACTCTTCCCCATTTCAATAACCCTTTTGTATAGGCTCTTCTCAATGAAGGGCCCCTTCTTTACTGATCTTGACACCCTTCGCTCCTATTTCTTTCTGCGGCTGACAATAAACCGGGAAGAAGGCTTGTGCTTATTCCTGGTCTTATAACCCTTAGTTGGCTGACCCCAGGGGGTAACAGGATTACAACCCTTGTTACGTCCTTCACCACCACCATGGGGGTGATCAATCGGGTTCATCGCCATACCGCGGACTGTAGGCCGTACACCTAACCAGCGCTTGCGTCCAGCTTTTCCCAGCTGCACGTTCATATGGTCCTCATTTCCTACTTCGCCGATAGTGGCATAGCATTTTTTAAAGACCATCCGCATTTCTCCAGAAGGAAGTCTTACCGTTACATAATCTCCTTCCTTAGCTGCAACCATAGCACCAGCACCAGCAGAGCGAACCAGCTGACCTCCCCGGCCAAGTGAGAGTTCAATGTTATGAATGGTAAACCCGAGTGGAATATGTTCCAGTGGCAAGGCATTACCAATTTCTGGTGTTGCATCGGGACCGCTCATAATCTGAGTACCGACAGTTAATCCCTTTGGAGCGATTATATACCGCTTTTCACCATCAACATAGTTGACTAATGCGATATTTGCACTCCGGTTTGGATCATACTCTATGGTAGCAACCTTACCGGGAATACCAATCTTATCACGCTTAAAATCAATCTCCCGATAGCGTCGTTTATGTCCGCCACCCTTGTGCCAGACACTGATCCGTCCCTTTGCACCACGGCCCGCCTTTTCAGCACGACCACTGGTTAGGGATTTTTCGGGTGTGCTTGTTGTAATCTCCGAGTAATCTAGGCCAATCCGATGCCGCATACCCGCAGTTACCGGTTTAAAAGTTCTAATACCCATAATTTTCCCCAACTTTTAGCGGGCTTATACGCCCTCGAAGAGGGCTATTTTTTCATCCTTTGGCAAACGGACAATAGCCTTCTTCCAGCTTGAAGTATAACCGGCCTTATACCGGACCCGCTTTGGTTTCCCACCTACTACCATCACAGTACAGGAGATAGGATGAACATTAAATAACTTGCGAACCGCTTCTTTAATCTGAATCTTGCTTGCAGAAGGATCTACTTTAAAAACATATTTTCCTTCTTCACGCATTCTATTAGTTTTCTCAGATAAAACTGGTTCAATTAAAATCTGCTCGTAGGTCATTCTGCAGCCTCCGCACCTTCACCATAAAATGTGCTCAGGTTCTTTGCAGCCCCTTCCATCATAATGACCCGCCGACCATAAAATAAATCATGGGCAGTAAGGTTATTATAAGAAAGGTAAGTAAGCCATGGAATATTGCGTCCTGCTTGCTTTACTTTTGCATCATCATCCTTAAGAATAAGAACTGTTCGCTCCTGATCGCCAAAGCTTTTCAGAATCTTTACCAGATCCCTGGTTTTACCGCTTTCTACAGTAAAATCTTCGACAATCTTAAGAATATCACTCTGAGCTTTTAGACTAAGAATACTCTTAAGAGCAAGACGCTTAGCCTTTTTAGGCATTGCATAGGAAAAATCCCTTGGCTTAGGGCCAAATACAATACCACCACCAACCATAAGCGGTGATTTCTTATCACCCCGGCGAGCTCTACCAGTACCTTTCTGCTTATAAGGCTTGGCATTGGAACCATGCACCTCAGCACTATCCTTGGTAGAAGCAGTCCCGAGACGCCTGTTGGCTAATTCATTGTTAACGGCATACCAGATTACTTCTTCATTTACCGGGAGGCCAAATACGGCATCATCCAGTTCGATAGTTCGAAGTTCTTTACCGTCGATGGAATAGACTGTCCGATTCATAGCTTCCCTCATTACTTCTTAACCGCAGCCCGAACAACCACTGTCCCCTTGTTTACACCAGGAACAGCGCCGCGAACCATAATTAACTGGTTATCAACGTCTACCTTAACCACCTTGAGATTGAGAACGGTAACCCGTTCACGACCCATACGGCCAGGCATCTTTACGTTTTTAAAGGAATGTCCAGGAGAAGTACACTGCCCAGTGGAACCAGGCTCACGATGGAATTTGGAACCGTGGGTATTTCTACCACCTCCGAAACCCCAGCGCTTCATAACGCCCTGAAATCCCTTACCTTTAGAAATGCCGGTAACATCAACATACCGACAGCCTTCAAAAAGCTCTGCGCCCAGGCTGTCACCTACCGCGCACTCTTTTTCAAAATCCCGAAATTCACGAATTTTTTTCTTCGGATTCATCCCTTCGGGAAACTGCCCAGCGTAGGGTTTTGTTACCCTACTCTTCTTCATGTCATCAACACCGAGGACAACAGCAGAATATCCATATTTTTCCTCGGTTTTTTGAGCGATAACAATGTTCGGATCAACTTTGAGAACAGTTACCGGAGTAAGGTTCCCATCATTGTCGAAGACCTGTGTCATGCCCACCTTCTTGGCCATTAGACCTAACATCTAAACACTCCATTTCCAGGCACGTTATCCCGTGGTCTCGGGACCGTCTGCCCTGTTTTACTACTGCTTTATCTCAACATCCACGCCAGCGGGAAGTTCGAGTTTCATTAAAGAATCCATCACTTCTGCAGATGGATTGATAATATCGATGAGGCGCTTATGAGTCCTCATTTCAAATTGTTCCCGAGATTTCTTATTAACGTGGGGCGATCTCAGAACGGTAATCTTGTTAATCCGGGTCGGCAGCGGGATAGGACCAGAAACTTTGGCCCCAGCCTTTTGAACCGTCTGAACAATCGACTTTGCACTCTGATCAATCAGCTCCACATCGAAACCGCGCAACCGTACGCGAATTCGTTCCTTAGTCATTATTCCTCCAAAAGAAGGCGGCCCAAGAGAGTCAAGGACCGCCTTCACATCACACAGCTAGAACTAATTATTCAATAATCTCGATAACCTGACCGGAAGCTACAGTGCGGCCACCTTCGCGAATTGCAAAGCGAAGTCCCTTTTCCATAGCAATAGGATGGATCAGTTCACCAAAAATCTCGGTATTATCACCGGGCATAACCATTTCCTTCCCTTCGGGAAGTTTAACAGTACCGGTAATATCGGTGGTCCGGAAATAGAACTGGGGCCGGTAACCGGAGAAGAATGGGCTGTGGCGGCCCCCTTCTTCCTTGGAGAGGCAGTAAATCTGTCCCTTGAACTTGCTGTGGGGGGTAATAGAACCGGGCTTTGCAAGAACCTGACCGCGTTCAACGTCCTTCTTTTCAACACCACGGAGCAGAGCACCAATGTTATCACCAGCAACACCTTCATCGAGAAGTTTGTTGAACATTTCGATACCGGTAACAACAGTCTTCCGGGTCGGTCTGATACCAACGATTTCAACTTCTTCGTTCAGCTTAAGAATACCGCGTTCCACCTTTCCGGTTACAACGGTACCACGGCCAGAGATGGTGAATACGTCCTCAATCGGCATCAGGAAGGGCTTTGCATCATCCCGGACAGGATCGGGGAAGTAGCTGTCCATCGCATCAAGCAGATCCTGGATGCACTTGGTAGCCTCAGGATTATCCGGTTCAGACATGGCCTTGAATGCAGAACCCTTAATAATGGGGATCTCATCGCCAGGGAAACCATACTGACTGAGGACCTCGCGAACCTCAGCTTCAACCAGCTCGAGCAACTCAGGATCGTCTACAAGGTCAACCTTGTTGAGGAATACGATAATATGCGGAACACCTACCTGGCGAGCAAGCAGGATGTGCTCACGGGTCTGAGGCATAACCGAGTCCGGGGCGGAGACTACAAGAATAGCCCCGTCCATCTGAGCTGCACCGGTGATCATGTTCTTAATATAGTCAGCATGTCCGGGGCAGTCGATGTGGGCATAGTGCCGCTTCTCAGACTGATACTCCAGGTGCCGGGTACTAATGGTAATACCGCGATCCTTCTCTTCTGGCGCATTGTCGATTTCATCATACTTCATGACCTTATCGCCATACTTCTTACCACAGTACATGGTAATAGCAGCTGAAAGGGTGGTTTTTCCGTGATCGACGTGGCCAATCGTTCCGACGTTCATGTGAAGTTTCGTTCTATTGAACTTATCCTTTGCCATTGTGTCCTCCTATGTTCTTTGGGCACTCAATTAAAATACAAGTTTTCGCAGTATACCTAAATATGTATTCCTATGCAAGATAGGAACACTGCGATAAAGGGGTGCAATTGTTTTATGGCGAAAGAATGAGGATGGAAATAATAAAGGAGGTCGGTATGCGGATTCGGAAAAACAGAGCGAACTCTATCTGTCTTCCACAAGCCTCGTTCCACCTATCCCATCGCCGGTAAAACCGATTGAACGCACCGTTTAAGCGTTCTGCGATGATCGGTTTGGATCATCGAGACAACCACACCGTGGCCGTCGACGATCGTAGAATTTCGTACTATTCCACCTCCCCGGCGTTTTACCACAGTGCAGCCTAATCAATAACCGATGTATCAAAGAACGCCTAAAGCTAAAAAGCTTTACAGCGGCACAGGCCGCTGATTTTTAAAAAACTATTACCAGCGATAATGTGCAAAGGCCTTATTAGCCTCAGCCATCTTGTGGGTATCTTCCTTCTTTTTGAAGGCAGTACCGGTATTATTATACGCATCGAGCAATTCCGCTGCAAGCCGTTCACTCATATCGTGACCAGAACGTGCGCGGGCAGCATTAATAATCCAGCGCATACCCAGAGCTTCACGCCGGGATTCCCGAATTTCTACAGGAACCTGGTAGGTAGCACCACCAACCCGCCGTGATTTTACTTCTACCACAGGTTTTACATTCTCAAGAGCCTTGGTAAATACCTCCAGAGGCTCCTTTTCGGTTTTTGCCTGCAGGATTTCCAGCGCCCCATGCACCAGACGAAGTGATATGGAACGTTTACCCTGCCACATCATCCGATTTACAAATTTGGAAACTAAAACACTGTTATACTTTGGATCGGGCAAAACACCCCGATCAATCGCTTTCTTTTTGCGTCCCATTTATATACCCCTATTAAGCCTTAGGCCGCTTTGCGCCATATTTTGAACGGCCGCGCTTACGGTCAGCCACACCAAGGGTATCCTTGGCACCACGGATAATATGGTAGCGAACACCAGGAAGGTCCTTTACACGTCCACCACGAACCAGAACTACCGAGTGCTCCTGAAGGTTATGACCAATACCAGGAATGTATGCGGTTACTTCAGTCCCATGAGAGAGACGCACACGGGCTACTTTTCGTAAAGCCGAATTCGGCTTTTTGGGGGTAACAGTCATTACACGGGTACAAACCCCGCGTTTTTGCGGACAAGCCTGAAGAGCAGGAGACTTGGTCTTTACTGAAACCTTCTGCCGTCCAAAGCGAACCAACTGATTAATCGTAGGCATGAGCAATAAACTCCCTTTTCTTAACGTCGTCAGCACCCGACGCTTCTATCTGCTACGAGACACATGCAGTAAGCTACTGCTTGGTACGCGCCCCGTTAGTTTACATTACTGCGGTAGAGCACTATAGCCTGCTACCGCATCTTGGTCAAGATCTAAATTTGCGAGGTCTATTCATCAACCTCATCGGTATCATAATCCTCTTCTATGGGTTCTACAACCTTTTCCAGCTTCCGCTGCTCAAGGACCTCATTCATATATTGGTCAAGATCCTGCTGGTTTTGATCAAAGAGCTTGACCGCCCGATACCGTTTCATACCAGTTCCTGCCGGGATCGGATGACCGATGATAATATTTTCCTTGAGTCCTCTCAGGTAATCGGTAGATCCTGCGATAGCCGCATTTGTCAGCACCCTGGTTGTTTCCTGGAAGGATGCTGCAGACAGGAAGGAATCGATATTGAGAGAAGCACGGGTTATGCCCTGGAACATGGGCCGGGCAACTGCCGGTTGACCACCTTCGTCCATTACCCGCTTGTTTTCTTCATGGAACCGATACTTATCTACCATCTGTCCATAGATAAATTTGGTGTCGCCAACGGATACGATTTCGACCTTGCGCATCATCTGTCGTATGATAACCCCAATGTGCTTATCATTGATGGATACACCCTGAAGCCGATAAACAGACTGAATTTCATCCATTAAGTATCGCTGCAGTGCATTTTCACCAAGGATATGAAGAATATCATGAGGATTGGCAGCGCCTACACAGAGGGGCTCACCCGCTTCTACCGTATCGCCATCCCGAACCAAGAGTCGTTTAGTCATGGGCACCAGGTGCTTATATTCTTTACCAAAGGCGTCTCGAACAATAACAACCCGCTTTCCTTTGACTATACCCTTAAATTGAACTGTTCCGCTTACCTGAGCCAGGACCGAAGGAGATTTCGGCTTCCGGGCTTCGAACAGTTCGCTAACCCGCGGCAGACCACCGGTAATATCAATAGCCTTTGCGGATTCCTTCAGGGTCTTGGCAATGGTGCGTCCCGCCGTAATATGCTCACCCTCATCGACCAGGAGGTATGCACCTCCGGGCAGATAATAGGATCCAACTTCATTGCCAGCTTCATCTGCGATGATAATACGGGGCTGTTTTGTTTCCAGCTGGAAATCGGAAATTCGTTTTTCGATGTTGCCGGTTTCCTCATCAACCTCTTCTTTAAGGGTTGTGCCTGGTATGATATCTTCATAGCGGACATAACCGGATACTTCAGCGATAATCGGGTCTGCGAAGGGGTCAAAGGTTGCAATTGTCTGATCAGCTGCTACTAGCTGTCCCTTCTTCACCACCAGATCACTACCGTTTCGAACTTCCAGTTTCTGATCGGGACCAATGAGACAAAGCTGTCCATTGAGCACCATGGCATATGCAATTTCTGTGGAAAGGATTTCCTTCCCATTGCGACGAATAAGGGGTTCTCCCTTAATTACCCGTTTTCCATCCTCTACAAGGAGTTCATCCCCCGCTTCCAGGGCATACTGCTTCATTACCTTATTAATGAATACAAAGCCCTTTCTGGTAAACAGCCAGTGGCCGTCTGCCATTTCGACATGGGCACCGGTAATATCACGGATATAAACGGGGTATTTTAATGCAATGCGGTTTTCTTCGCTGACCTTTGTTGCTGCACCACCAATATGGAAGGTACGCATGGTTAGCTGAGTACCGGGCTGACCAATCGACTGAGCAGCAATAATACCGACTGCTTCACCAATATCTACAGGCCGGTTAGTCGCCAGGTTACGGCCATAGCATTTACGGCAGACACCATGCTTGGCTTCGCAGGTCAGAACCGTTCGGACCCTAACCTTTTCAACACCCGCTTCTTCGATTGCATCAGCAATCTCTTCAGTTATCTCCTCATTTACATCGACGATAATCTCGCCGGTAATCGGATGTTTAACCCGTTCCAGGGTGTAACGGCCGATAATTCTATCCTTTAAGGATTCGAGAATATCTTCACCATCCTTAATTGCGGATTGTTCAAGTCCATTGATAGTACCGCAGTCATCTTCGTTAACTACCACATCCTGGGCAATATCCACAAGACGACGGGTAAGATATCCAGCGTCGGCTGTCTTAAGAGCCGTATCGGCCAGACCCTTACGGGCACCGTTAGTAGAGATGAAAAACTCGATGACCGAAAGACCCTCTTTAAAGTTTGAACGAATCGGAAGTTCGATGATGTCCCCAGAGGGCTTCGCCATAAGGCCGCGCATACCTGCAAGCTGGCGGATCTGGTTACGGCTACCACGGGCACCGGAGTTAGCCATCATGTAGACCGAGTTAAAACCGTCCCGGTCAGCTTCCAGGGTTTTCATCATTATATTGGTTAAATCTTCGTTGGTTTTTGACCAGACTTCGACAACCCGGTTATACCGCTCTTCCTGGGTAATATGGCCCTGACGATACTGCTTCTGGATTGATTCAACTTCCTTGTTGGCCTTTTCGATCATTTCAGCCTTTTCTTTCGGAACAACAATATCATCTACACTTATCGTTGCACCAAAGACAGTAGCATACTTATAACCGGTAGCCTTAATAGCATCCAGCATTTTTACCGTAATCCAGGGCCCTTTATGTTTAAGCACATATTCGATGAGAGCCTTTAATTCCTTATCCCGTAGTTCATAGTTAATATACGGGACTTCGGCGGGTAATTCCTCATTGAATACAAGCCGGCCAGCGGTTGTTTCGATCAGGCCATCTTTCCCGAGTTCTACCTCGACACCAGTTTTTGACCAAACCGGCAGTTTAGATGGTCGGACCTTTATAACAGCTTCCCACTCGAGGGCTTTGCTCTCTACTGCCATCAGCACTTCTTCAGAGCTTGAATAGCGGCGCCCTTGGCCCTTAGCATTCTTTTTAATTTTAGTAAGGAAGTTAATTCCCAGAACCATGTCCTGTGACGGGAATACGATAGTTTTACCGTTTGCAGGGTTCAGCAGGTTGCGGGCGGAAAGCATGAGGGTCCAGCACTCCATCTGTGCCGCATGGGTCAGCGGTACGTGGACAGCCATCTGGTCACCGTCAAAGTCGGCATTGAACGCATGACAGACGAGGGGATGGAGCTTTATGGCCTTACCTTCGACCAAGACTGGTTCAAAGGCCTGAATACCGAGCCGGTGCAGTGTAGGAGCACGGTTCAGCATAACAGGGTGTTCCTTAACAACCTCATCAAGAATAGCAAACACCTCAGGGGTTTCCTGTTCCACAAGCATCTTCGCTTTCTTGATATTGTAGACCACATCCTTGTCTACCAGTTTTTTCATGATAAAGGGTTTAAAGAGTTCCAGCGCCATCTTGGTGGGCAAACCGCATTGCCACATCTTAAGGTCTGGACCAACGGTGATTACCGAACGGCCGGAATAGTCAACCCGTTTTCCCAGCAGGTTCTGGCGGAACCGGCCCTGTTTACCCTTGAGCATATCGCTGATGGATTTAAGCGGCCGGTTGGATGCACCCTTAACAACCCGTTTTTTCTTGGAGTTATCAAACAGGGCATCAACCGCTTCCTGAAGCATCCGTTTTTCGTTACGGATGATGATATCGGGAGCATTCAGGGCCATTAACCGCTTTAAGCGGTTATTGCGGTTGATGACACGGCGATACAGGTCATTGAGATCGCTTGTAGCAAAGCGGCCTCCGTCGAGCTGCACCATGGGCCGTAGTTCCGGCGGAATAACAGGAATGGCTTCGAGAATCATCCATTCGGGTTTATTATTGGAATTGCGGAAATTTTCTACAATTTCGATCCGTTTAAGGAGCCGCTTATCACTTTTGGCACCCTTCTCGATCATTTTTGCCCGAAGTTCAGCAGCCATCTGATCCAGGTTAAGCCCTTCGAGCAAGGTTCTGATTGCCTCGGCACCCATACCAGCGGTAAATGCGCCACCGTAGCGTTCCTGGGCTTCATAATACTCCTCTTCAGAAAGGAGTTGCATCTTTTTAAGATCCGTATCGCCCGGTTCGATAACAATGTACTTCTCGTAGTACAAAATAGAGCGCAGGGCAGCCATGGGAAGGTCAAGCAGAAGGCCCATGCGGCTCGGAACAGAGCGGTAGTACCAGATATGGGAAACGGGAGCAGCCAGTTCGATATGCCCCATCCGTTCACGGCGTACTTTAAAGTGGGTTACTTCGACACCACAGCGGTCACAGATTACACCCTTGTAGCGGATAGACTTAAACTTTCCACAGTAACATTCCCATTCTTTCGTAGTACCGAATATACGTTCACAAAACAGACCATCCTTTTCAGGACGTAATGTCCGGTAATTGATGGTTTCCGGTTTTTTTACTTCGCCATAGGACCAGGCCCGAATCATTTCGGGCGAGGCCAGTTTAATCATAATTGAATCGAAATCTTGAATATCCCGCATTCCTGTAACCCCTTTTAGAAGTTAGACCCTTGCTTGTTAATAAGGTCTTCATCCCGTTCTGTTAACGGAATCTGTTTACCCTTGGCATCATAAATAGTCATATCCAGGGCAAGACCACGGAGTTCTTGAACAAGAACATTGAAAGATTCTGGGATGCCTGCGGTTGTGGAGGGTTCTCCCTTCACAATAGCTTCGTAAATCTTTGAACGTCCCGTCATATCATCGGATTTAATAGTTAATAACTCCTGAAGCGTATTGGCAGCGCCGTAAGCTTCCAGAGCCCAGACTTCCATTTCACCGAGACGCTGGCCACCAAACTGGGCCTTACCGCCCAGGGGCTGCTGGGTAACCAGTGAGTAGGGACCGGTAGAACGGGCATGCATCTTATCATCAACAAGATGGTGCAGTTTGAGGAAGTAGATAACACCGCAGAATACGGGGTTTACGAAGTACTCACCGGTACGGCCATCCCGCAGCATGGTTTTAGAAGTTACCGGCAAGCCCGCTTCCTTCAGTTTTTCTTCAATCTGCTCTGTTGTAGGCGACTGGAATACCGGTGCGCTGAACCATTCATCGAGGGTGCTGGCAGCCCAGCCGAGTTCTGTCTCGAGGAGCTGACCAATGTTCATACGGGAAGGAACACCCAGGGGTGTCAAACAAATATCCAGGGGGGTTCCATCATCCATATAGGGCATATCTTCGACGGGCAGGATACGGGCAACAACACCCTTGTTACCGTGTCGTCCTGCCATTTTGTCACCTTCCCGGAGTTTCCGCTTGGTTGCGATGAGCACCTTCACCACTTCATCAACACCGGGATTAAGGTCATCCCCTTCGGTGCGTTTAAGCCGCTGGATGTCGATAACCGTTCCATCGATACCGTGGGGTACCCTGAGGGAAGAGTCCCGAACCTCCTTCGCCTTTTCACCGAATATGGAGTTAAGGAGTTTAAATTCAGGGGTAGTTTCGGTCTCGCTTTTGGGAGTTACCTCACCAACCAGAATATCGCCGGACCGAACCTTTGCACCAACCCGGATAATACCTTCGCTATCCAGATTATCGAGGGATTTTTCGCTTGTATTGGGAATATCCCGGGTAATTTTCTCCGGTCCCAGCTTGGTTTCCCGAACTTCGGTAATAAATTCTTTAATATGTATGGAGGTAAACATATCCTCCTTTACAACCCGTTCGGAAATGAGAATGGAGTCCTCATAGTTATACCCATTCCAGGGCATAAACCCTACCAGGATATTTCGACCAAGGGCCAATTCGCCATTCTTTGTTGCAGGGCCGTCAGCGATTACCTGTCCTTTTACAATCTTTTCACCGAGTTTTACGATAGGACGCTGGTTGTAACAGGTATCCTGGTTGGTCCGCTGGTATTTTACCAACTGATAAACATCCCGTTCATCGGGAGTTTTTGCATCATTAGGACGAATTACAACCTCAGTAGAGGTAACCCGTACCACCGTACCTGCTCTTTTAGCTTTTACTAGAACACCGGAATCGTAGGCACACTTAGCTTCCATACCAGTACCAACCCGGGGCGGCTCGGGGAAGATGAGCGGCACAGCCTGACGCTGCATGTTTGAACCCATGAGCGCCCGGTTAGCATCGTCGTGTTCGAGGAAGGGGATCAGAGAAGCTGAAACTGAAATAACCTGCTTTGGAGAAACGTCCATATACTGGATATCTTCAGGAGCTCTCGTTGTATAGTCCCCCTGACGCCGGCAGGAAACCTGATTATCTGCAAAAGTTCCATCGGGGTTCAGTTTAGCTGAGGCCTGAGCTATATAGTAACGATCTTCATCCATAGCTGAGAGATACTCAATCTCCGCTGTAGCCTTGCCATTTACAACCTTTCGGTAGGGGGTTTCAAGGAACCCATAGTCATTAACCCGCGTATAGTTAGCAAGGGACACAATAAGACCGATATTCGGACCTTCCGGAGTTTCAATCGGACACATGCGGCCGTAATGGGTATAGTGAACGTCACGGACTTCGAAACCAGCCCGATCACGGGATAGACCACCGGGCCCCAATGCATTAAGACGGCGCTTGTGGGTCAGTTCTGCCAGGGGGTTAACCTGGTCCATGAACTGGGACAGCTGGCTGGAACCAAAGAATTCCTTTATTGCAGCTACCACTGGTTTAATCGAAATGAGATCCTGGGGCTTAATTGTCTCAGTTTCTTTAAGGCTCATCCGCTCCTTGGCGATCCGTTCCATCCGGCTAAAGGCGGTCTTCATGGTGTTAGCCAGAAGTTCGCCAACGGACCGTACCCGGCGGTTACCCAGATGATCGATATCATCAATATTTTCATCCCCCACAAATACCTTGATGAGGAATTTCATGGTTGCGATGATATCCTGTTTGGTTAAGGTAAAGTCTTCCAGGGGCGGGTTGAAATTGAATTTCTTATTCAGCTTGTAACGGCCAACCTTACCCAGATCGTAGCGGCGGCTCGTAAAAAACATCCCCATCAGGTCCTTTTCAGCGGCTTCTACCGTGATAGGTTCACCAGGCATGAGGACCGAGTACACCGCAGAAAGGGCGTCTTCCCGGGAAGGTTCATCCCGGGAGGGATCTTCCTTAACAAATTTGATCTCTTCCCGTTCAAAACAATTGAGAATCATGGGAGAGTTCAGTGAATCTTCTGCTTCAAAGTCGATGATTTCGATGGTCTGGACCCCATTAACCACCAGTTCGTCCACATCATGGGGATGGATTTTTTCTCCTGCCCGATACAGTTTCTTCTGAATCTCGCCGTCTTCGGTCGTTGCGGTGATCCACACAGCCTTTGCAAGCACCTTGCCAACCAGGGCATTTTTTGCTTCCCGATCGTCTTGTATGCTAATTGTCTGGGTTTTATAGAAGGCTTTGATTATTTCTTCCCGACCTTCATAACCAAGAGCCCGAAGGAAGATAGTACCGAGAATCCGTTTTTTTCTATCAATCTTAGCATAAATAAGTTCACGCTTCTGATCGATTTCAAATTCAAGCCAGGAACCGCGATAGGGTATAATCCGAGAAGAGTACACCCCCTTCTCATGGCTGAAGATAACGCCGGGAGAACGGTGGATCTGGGAAACAAAAACCCGTTCAGCCCCATTTATAATAAAGGTTCCCCGATCAGTCATAATCGGGATATCACCCATATAGATATCTTTTTGGCGGATTTCTCCAGTTTCCTGGAAGATCAAGTTTATACGAGCCTTTAAAGGAATCGCATAGGTTAATCCCTTCTGCTTGCATTCCTGTTCAGAAAATTTAATCCCCTCTTCATCGAGGGTGTAATATTCATATTCAAGAACCATGTCACCGGTAGGGCTTTCTATAGGAAAGGTTGTCCTAAAGGCTTCTTCCAGCCCCTGCATTTCGGGAGCTTCACCTCTGCGAAGCCGCTCTCTCTGTAAAAATCGTTCATACGAGGAAAGCTGAATATCTATAAGATCAGGAAGCTCCATCACATCCTGGAAATCTTTTCCTATATAGGTCCTTTTAATGACCGAATTGCCTGTAACCATTCGTTACCCCCCTATCGGAACCATCCGAATATCTCGAGCGTTTTCACCGTCCAGCCCAATAAACCGGATTTGCTCTGTTTTTACCTATAGACTACAAAAAGCCTCCGGTAAAAATACCGGAAGCTCTAATCCGGAACTCGGCATGAGTTCCGGAAAGAAAAGAGAAAAAGTATGTGTTGTACCGACTAGATTACTGGATTTCAACAGTACCGCCAGCGGCAGTAATTTGTTCCTTAATCTTTGCAGCTTCTTCCTTGGATACATTTTCCTTGAGTGGCTTGGGAGCCCCTTCGACCAGGTCCTTAGCTTCCTTAAGACCAAGACCGGTAACAGCCCGAACTTCCTTGATAACCGCAATCTTCTTGGATTCATCAAAGGCCTTCAGGATTACATTGAATTCGGTCTTCTCTTCAGCAGGAGCAGCTGCAGCACCAGGAGCGGCACCAACAGCAGCCACAGCAACAGGAGCTGCTGCGGAAACACCAAATTTCTCTTCCATAGCTTTTACAAGCTCGGAAACTTCGAGTACGGTCATCGAAGCGATGGCTTCGATAATCTGATCCTTTGTCAACGCTGCCATATTATCTTCTCCTCTATTTCAGCGATTGAATTCTATCCCATACGGGATGTGGTTGCCGTATTACACGGCTCAACAACTGGTTATTTTTAACAAAAACAACCAGTTATTGTATAAACAGACCAACAGGAACGGCAGCCTTCCGAAGCCTGAAGGTCATAGTAACTAAAATTAAGCAGCACCTTCCTGCTTTTTATCTCCAACAGCCTTAATGGTCCGCACCAGCCGTGCATTGATGTCATTAAGGGCAGACACCATATTCCGTGCGGGAGCATTCATGACAGACATAAGCATAGCAATAAGCTCGAGCCGTCCGGGCAGCTTGGAGAATGCTTCTATCTGAGCAGCATCATAGACAGAATTGCCAACGAGACCACCCTTTACCTTGAGCGCCGGAACTTCCTTTGCAAACTCAAGAAGAATTTTAGCAACCTCATTTGCATCCTTCGGAGTAATAGCGATAGCCGTAGGACCGGTGAGGTAATTTTCTACATTGGGTGCAGAAAGCTGCTCAAAGGCAATCCGGGCAAAATTATTTTTTACAACCTTAAAGGTTGCATCCTTTGCCCGTAGCTGTTTACGCAGATTGGAAATCTGTTCAACCGTTAACCCGCGGTAATCGGTAAAGATAAAGTCAGGAGCAGTACCAAAGCTCTGCTTCAATTCATCAATAGCAGAAACCTTAGCATCCTGCACTTTTTTTGCAACAATAGCCATGGTTTACTCCTTATCCTTTAATGCAACCCAAACACCAGGCCCCATTGTAGAACTGATGGATACGGACTGAATAAAATCACCCTTTGCGTCAGCGGGCCGCTTCCGCTTGATCTCAGCAAGAACCGCTTCCACGTTCTCTGCAATCTTCGCAGGCTCCATGGAAACCTTTCCAACTGGCAGGTGAACTACACCGGTCTTATCGGCTCTGAATTCAACACGACCCTTTTTAAGTTCCGCAATAGCACCCTTAAGGTCGAAGGTCACCGTACCGGTCTTGGGGTTTGGCATAAGACCCTTCCGGCCAAGCACCATACCAAGCTTACCGACATCCTTCATCATATCGGGGGTAGCTACTGCGATGTCAAAATCGAGCCAACCCCCCTTTACCTTTTCAATGAGGTCATCGGAGCCAACATAGGTAGCTCCAGCTTCGAGGGCTTCCTTTTCTTTTTCGCTCTTACAAAATACGAGAACCTTCTTTTCTCCGCGGAACTGATGGGGAAGCACTACAGTATCGCGAACCGACTGACTCTTTTTAAGATTCAACTTAACCGACAGATCGACAGTTTCATCAAACTTAGCAAAGGCCAGCTTCTTTACCAGGTCCGCTGCAGAAACCAGGTCATAAGATGTAGAAACATCGTACTTCTTAAGGCTTTCGAGGTATTTTTTTCCGTGCTTCATACTACCACTCCACCTCGACACCCATTGAACGGGCAGTACCGGCAATAATCTTCTTGGCAGCTTCCAGATCGTTAGCTGTCAGATCGGGCATCTTCATTTTAGCAATTTCCTCAAGTTTCGCCTTGGGAAGTTTGCCAACCTTGGTCTTGTGGGGTTCCGAGGACCCCTTATCAATGCCTGCTCCCTTCTTAATCAGCACCGATGCGGGTGGAGTTTTAAGAATGAAGGTAAAGGATTTGTCGCTATACACAGTGATAACGACGGGAATAATGAGACCTGCTTCCATACCCTTTGTTCGGTCATTAAACTGCTGAACAAACTGGGGGGCACTGACACCGTGAGGACCTAATGCGGGACCAACCGGTGGAGCAGGAGTCGCTTTGCCTGCGGGGCACTGCAACTTAATGATAGCGGTGACCTTTTTCTTTGCCATTCGCAATCTCCTTCTGTGGTGTACCCGAAAAGAACCAGGCTTTCCGGGGTAGCGTTTTCGCCTAACGCGAAAACTCCCATCTATTGGAGCTTTTAGCCCAAAGCTGCAATCCGCTTTTCAGCAAACCGCAGCTATATAGATTTATATTGATGAAAACCTGCTAGATCTTTTCAACCTGCAGTAAATCTACTTCTACCGGGGTAGATCTTCCAAAAATTCCAACCATAACCTTGAGCTTATTCCGCTCGGTGTTTACTTCTTCTATAGTGCCAGTAAATGATTCAAAGGGACCATCGATAATCTTTACCTGCTCACCAGGAGCAAAGGACTGGCGGGATCGTATAGGCCGTTCCCCTTTTATTTCGCCGGTTTTCTGTAAAATAGCTCGAGCTTCATCACCGGTAAGAGGCTGAGGTCTCCTATTTGCGGGGGTCCCCACAAAGCCAGTTACCCCGGGAATCTTTTTAATCTTTGAGCAGGGAACCTTCCAACCAATTTCCGGCAAATCCATTTCCACCAGAATATACCCAGGCAGAAACTTCTTTGTCATGGTACGCTTTTTGCCGTCCTTAACCTCAACCACATCCTCGGAAGGAACCTTTACATCCCGCACCACATCCTTATCCAGTTCCCCGGAATCGATCATCATGCGGATTGTTTTTTCTATTTTATTCTCATACCCAGAATAGGTATGAAGAACGTACCAACCAGTAGCCATGCTATTCCTTTAAAAAATGGCCTGAACACCGAGCAGCAGCAGGGCATCCACAAGACCAAGAATGATTGCAAAAACCAAGGTAGATATAATAACCACCTTTACAGAACTTATGACATCTTCTTTGGAAGGCCATACAACCTTCTTAAGCTCAGCTATTGACTCTTTTACAAATGCAACCAGCTTTTTCATCTTCTACCCCTCAAAAAACATGGCAATGTTCGCAGTCTGCTACTATGTCAGAAAATAGACAATTATGCAAGTATTCCTCACGGAATATAAAAAAATAGTGCGCAGCAGAACGCAGCACACTACATCCATCAGCTCAACTTGATAGTTATTGATATTCACAGGCCAGGTAGGACTCGAACCCACAACATCCGGTTTTGGAGACCGGCGCTCTACCATTAGAGCTACTGGCCTAAAGGACTACTTTATCTTAGTTTCTTTATGGATCGTATGCTTCCGATCAAATTTACAATATTTGCTCAGCTCGAGCTTTTCCTGCATAGTTCGGCGATTCTTCTTGGTAGTATAATTCTTGCGTTTGCACTCACTGCACTGCAACGCTATCAATTCAACTGCGGTTTTCTTGCTAGCCATCTTAATCCCCTTCTAAAGGTAAAACACCATTAATAACAATCTATAAGATATACTGATTTTACACCAGCACCAGTAACAAAATCAACACGGACACTGCGAAGCAGTGCCCGCCTTGCAGTTATGATGCCACCCTGTGGCATAACGAAGCCCTCGAGCGGACACTGCGAAGCAGTGCCCGCCTTGCATATTAGGTGTCGCCTAGCGACACAAATTAGCCCTCGAGCGGACACTGCGAAGCAGTGCCCGCCTTGCAATTATGATGCCACCCTGTGGCATAATGAAGCCCTCGAGCGGATGACGCGAAGCGGCAACCGCCTTGAAGCTATGGTGTTGCTTCGCAACACAAAGAAGCCCTCGAGCGGACACTGCGAAGCAGTGCCCGCCTTGCATATTAGGTGTCGCCTAGCGACACAAATTAGCCCTCGAGCGGATGACGCGAAGCGGCAACCGCCTTGAAGCTATGGTGTTGTTTCGCAACACAAATTAGCCCTCGAGCGGAATCGAACCGCTGACCACATCCTTACCATGGATGTGCTCTACCGACTGAGCTACAAGGGCAGAAACATTTTGTTAAACTCAAAATGCCCGCTGAAAATAGCAAGAAAAATACCAAATGTCAAGACCTTAGCTCATCAATTTTTATTATTCTTGCGGATTTTAAAAAACCAGATTAGGCTACAAGGAACCGTAAAAAGGAGGATTTCTATGGATAATCAAAAGGGATTTCGTAAATATCTTATTTTAACCTTTCTGATTGGATTCGGTTTTTTCACCATGGGCCTGATGGACCCCCTCTATGATACCTATATTCCCATTTTTCTCAAACGATATATCAGGCCTAACGCTATTATAGGCTCTGTAATGACCCTGGATAATATTCTGCAACTATTTCTGATTCCTTTTGTATCCATATGGTCAGATAGAACCCGCACCCGTTTTGGCAGACGGATTCCGTTTATTATTGTCATGCTGCCCTTGTCAGCGATTCTTTTTTCGATGATACCCTCTATGGCAGGTATTTCTCTCGCAGCGCTTATAATTATTCTCTTTCTTTTTAATATCTTTAAAACCAGTGTTCGAGGTCCCGTCGTTGCCTTGATGCCTGATACTATTCCTGGAGATTATCGCTCAGAAGCAAATGGGGTTATCAATACCATGGGCGGTATTGGTCTTATAATTGGGACCCTGGTTTTAGCACGGCTGATGCAATTGAACGAATCCCTGCCCTTTGTTACAGCTGGAGCATTCGTACTATTTGCAACAGTAATCCTTTTTATCTTTGTAAAAGAACGAAAACCTGAAGAAACAGAGGAAGAAAAGCAGCCATCAGTTATGGCATCTCTGAAAATGATATTTACGAGCGGTGATTCCAGTGTAATCCGCATACTTTTTTCGCTGTTCTTCTGGTTTATGGCCTATGAGGGGGCAAAACCCTTCCTCGGATTGTATTTAGTTGATGTGATGAAGGTCAGTTCCGGTAATGCAGCCCTGGCCCAGGGTATTGCAGGCATAGCCAGTGTTCTTTTAGCAATTCCTTCTGGGTATCTGGCCCATAAGATGGGACGACGCAACTTTATCCGTATGAGTCTTACCATTTTAGCCCTTATATTGCTCTTGGTACCCACCACGGGCTATATTTCGCGGACCTTTGCGTTACCCGCAGGCAGTTCACTTATACTTTTTCTAATATTGATGTTTCTCTATGGTGCTGTATGGATTGGCGTGGTGGTTAACAGTTTTCCCATGCTATGGCAGATGGCAAGCTATGGCAATATGGGTATTTATACAGGCCTATATTACACCTTTAGCCAGGCTGCAGCCATTAGTGCACCACCTATTACCGGAGCTATCATCGATATAGCAGGGTATCCTGGTATCTTCATTTTCGGAAGTATTAGCATGATGGCTGCCTGGTTTATCATGGGTGGGGTCAAACGGGGCGAAGCACATAATGAGCCTCAGGAAAGTTCTACCCAAAACGCTTAAACTCATATATACTTGAGGTATTTGCAAAAGTCTGTTACTTTTGCAAATACCTCTTGCAGTATTTTTACAATTACATTGTAACTATTTGCATTTTAAAGAATTGTAAAAATACTGCATATACATCTAAGGTTGCTCTTTCAAAACTCCCTGAGTTTTGAAAGAGCTTCATTTTGTTCCCCCTATCAAATGGTGGGGAATTTTTGAGAAGGAGTGACTATGTCGATTCATATTGCGGGAAAACCCGGAGACATTGCTGAGGCGGTATTATTACCGGGAGACCCCTTGAGGGCGAAGTTTATTGCAGAGAAATTTTTAGAGAACCCCATTCGGTATACGGAAGTACGGAATATGTATGGGTACACGGGGACCTATAAGGGAAAACGAGTTTCTGTGCAGGGAACCGGGATGGGGATTCCATCAATATCAATCTATGTGAATGAGCTCTTTAAAGATTATGGTGTAAAACGGGCAATCCGTGTGGGGACTGCAGGCTCTTTACAGGAATCAGTAAAAATTCGGGACCTGGTTATTGCCATGTCAGCCAGTACCGATTCTGGAGCAAATGCAATCCGTTTTGGGAACCGGGATTTTGCCCCCACTGCGAATTTTAAGCTGCTCAAAGCAGCCTATGATGCAGCGGTAGCACGAAACTGGGACCCCAAGGTTGGAAATGTTATCTCTTCCGATATGTTTTATACCGAAGATCCAGAAGAATGGAAACTGTGGGCTAAATTTGGTGTTTTAGCAGTAGAAATGGAAACAGCAGAGCTATATACCCTGGCAGCGAAATATGGCCGGGAAGCCCTTTCAATTCTCACCATTTCCGACAGCCTGGTTACCCATGAAGCTACCTCTTCAGAGGAACGGCAAACTACCTTTACCAGGATGATGGAGGTAGCCCTGGAAGCGGCTATCAGTTAGATTAGTAAAGATAGAGGAGGCTCTTTCAAAACTCAGGAAGTTTTGAAAGAGCAACCTTAGATGTACATGCAGTATTTTTACTATTCTATATTATGTATAAAAATATCTTACTAATGTAAAAATACTGCAAGAGGTTTTTGCAAAAGTAACAGACTTTTGCAAAAACCTCAGAGAATAACTGCTGAGCGCCTTTAGAATAGAATCTATTCTAAAGGCGCTTTGTTTCATAAAAATTTTTATTTTGCAGGTTTTACTGACAATAGTTCCTGATATCCACCACCATTAAAAATTTGTGTGTAACCTAAGGATTTTAATATCCCATAGGCTTGCTGGGAGCGATTCCCAGATCGGCAATAGAGAACCATGGGGGTAGAAGTATCTGGATATGATGTTTTTATCATATCTGCTATACGGTCCAAGGGTAAGTTGACCGCATTATCCAAATGGCCAGTCTTAAACTCCTCTGGAGTCCTTACATCAATAAGGACAGCTTTATTTTTAAGCACCCAATCCCATGCAGTTTCAGCTCTGTTCTTCTGCTGACCAAATATATTTGGTATCACTGCTGTCCGGTTAATTTCAAAATCCTTGAAAACAGAGCTGTTTAGAGACCGATATGTCCGGCGAACCCTCTGTACTGAAAAGATCAAGGATTGTCCTGCGCGTCAAAATCGTTGTTTTCATGGCTTGGATTATGCGCTGAGCCGACACCGTAATTCCATCAATATTCTTGTGGAGCCAGAGTAAAAGAGACACTATCAGCGCAACCCATATTTGAATGAAGACAGCGTTCTTGCTCGTACCCCAGAATGTCTTGATTTTTAAGTTCTGCTTTATCCATTTGAAGAAAAGCTCAACCTGCCAACGAGACTTATAAATATCGGCTATTTCTTGCGCTGCAAGCTCGAAGTTATTGGTAATGAATACATAGTCTCGATCAT
>Ga0208824_1000398_pt1 | contig 47712 bp, 33 predicted proteins | sample AD_JPNTR3_MetaG_FD_184447 | JGI IMG/M metagenome (GOLD analysis project Ga0208824, IMG submission 184447) | Active sludge microbial communities of municipal wastewater-treating anaerobic digesters from Japan - AD_JPNTR3_MetaG (SPAdes) (version 2) | ecosystem: Engineered > Bioreactor > Anaerobic...
TCCTAGATAGATACGTAACCGTTCCAGCAGGAGTTAGTTAGTATATACCAATTTAGCTATTGCCAGCCGCAGATTTCGATATTCAAGATGTGCAGAAGACCAAGCTAAAATCCTAGCTGCTGATCGAAGATGAAGTATACGTAGAGCCAGCGCAACTTGATGGCAAGTTATATTTCAACTTCTTCTAGCCAATTTCGGGCTAGAGCATAGGTTTAGTCTCATTAGAGAATTACTCTGAAGTAATATAGTACAAGATAATAAGTGATAAGATAGTATAGCTTGTCAAAGGCAGCACAATCTATACGTACGATGAAGAATATATGTATCATGATGGGTATTCAGTCGTTCTGTTAAACATGACTGGCACAGTGTAGTAGGAATACCCAATTTAGTATGCTGGCACTATTGAGAATTAGCAAGTGATGGAGAATTTACTCATTTAGAAAACAGATATTGGTGTCATTTTATTTGAGTGGGCAAATTAGGACTTTGAGTATACCATTCCAGAAGGCATGAGTAGTATAGTTAATGTGACCATACACTTTCCATTTGATGTAGTATATCCGTATGATATACCAAGTTCAGAGTTACCTGCCTATTATTTTCCATACTCTGAATTATCTGAGTTGGAGTATGATGAAACGTACGTGCCCGCGATAAATCTTGATGTGCCTGGCATTTTTACATACGACCAGATGGTTGAGTAGATTGGTTTAGTCGTTAATAATCAGTAGGTATTGAATCAGATAATTGGCTATAGCATTCCACAAATAAATAGGGTATGCTTAAATGCCGCAAATGCTGTGATTGAAGATTTGATACATTGTAGATATGGCAGGAAATATCCAGTTTAGGAAGAATTTACGGATGTATAGCACTATTAGACGTTGTAGGACACTTAGCTTTACACGTTTTCGATACATAGGAACGAATTATCTACGTTAGGCGAGAATTTCTAGTAGCTAATATAGATGCTTTCATAGTTAAACAAAGGATACAGCTAGTAGGGTCCAGATTAGCTATTACTTCCACTATTAGGTATAGGCGAGTATACAGACACGCAGCCACCAACGCTAATGTCGTATGATATTATTCGTTCTACAGATTTGGACTTTGATGATTATTAGTCATTAGACATGATTCCAAACACATACGGCAACTTCAAATTCGGGCATACAAATCTATCCAGAACTTAGATTGTATTGCGAGACAATCAATTATATTTATCTCAAACGTCGTAGCCGTCGAATTACTTACTTGACACATCAATATAGCAAAGTCAGAAGTAGTAGAATCAACACATAATTAGGATAGTTCTTGATCCATCTGACACATAGCGATTTAGGATGCTTTACAATATGTTCAATCGGTTATGTTCGCCAGGAACTGGCAATGCGATCTTGCCGATGGTAACGTTAGGATAGCATGTATACGTATTATTACAGATTCAAGGTTAGACATCATGGTTTTACTTAACGTAGACTACGATATAAAAAGTGCCCGCAATTGCGGGCATCTTTATCATTCTAGGTCTGTGTTACTGTCCTAATTGATCAAGCCTAACTGTCAATTCTGCTATCTAAGCCTGCATACTTGCAATCTCATCTTGGATATTATTGAATATAGTCTGGTTTGTTTGTTGCAGTGTGTTCAATTGCTCAGCAACTTGATTTATAGCAGACTAGATGTTCAACTAGTTAAATTCGGGCACTTGTATATTATCAAGTGCTGTTTGAATTTGCATAATTTCATTCTAGTGCTGCTATTGTACCTGTTGTATCTCCTAATCTGTTTTGCTTAATTTCTAGATTTTGTCTACTAGTTCGTTATACCTAGTAGAGAATTCTTTAAGAGTAACGACATTATGCAATAGCCACGTCTTGAAATTATTAAATTCACTATTTAGTTTATCAAACTCATCCTGCAATGACATATTATTAACCTCCCAATTGATTTCTTTGGTCGCACATGGCTATCAGTCTAATACACAGAGTGCAATCTGTATAACTTCGTATTTTAGATTAACAACAAATTGTATACGTGTTAATCTATTGTAGGGTGATATTGTGAAGAGAAAAAGTGCAAGCCGAAGAAATAATTAGAAAGGCCCGCGATTTGCGGGCTTTCTTTATTTTCTGCGATACTTTTCTGGATATTCATTTGGTATAACTGGTGGCAATTGTTTATAATCTCTATACACCAATTCTTCTTTGACATCTTGCACTTCATCCTCGTGCTTCTTGCGTATAATTGCTCCAACAATCTATAGGGACTACACAGCTGATCCTATAGACGCCTACATAACTGGATGCGAGCGTATAGCTTTACCTATATCGCCCATTACCCTCTCGAATTTTTGGCCAAATGACTAATCTTCCTACTAATCTTCTCTAATCTTATTTAGCAGCTTATAAGTATCTGATGTATCTGACTACTAATCGCCGGCCTTCGTAGATGTAGATGTCCATTTAGATGTATCAGCAGAAGAAGACCGTTCAGCTGCAGCTCTTGTTGTCTATTTTCTCTATTCCTATTCCTATTTTTTGGCCTACTCCTCCTATTGTTGACGCTACTGTCGTTCCTAAGCTATTGTTTGATTAATTTGTTCAATTTGTTCTAGTAGATTTTTCTGTTCTTTATTTTGTTCATCTATTTGCTGTTGTAAGTCCTACAATTTTTTATTGAGCTAATCGATAGTCGACTGTGTATCAGCTGGCTACTATGGCGTTTGCGTTTGAGTAGTGGCGACATTTGTTGTTTCATTTTGCTGCTATTGTAATTTTTGCTGCAGTTCCTATATTGTGTTACTTAGATTTTTTAACATTTCTGATTTGCTTTTCGCTAACTCATAATATTTGCTATTAAGTTCATTAAGTTGCTAGTTTAATTCTTCTATTTTGCTATCTGTAGATGGCCTGCTATTAATTCTAGTTACTATTTCTGGACTTTGCACTACTGGTGCACCCTATACGCTAGATGTCACTCTAGCTATAGGTTGTGCGGCATCTCTTGTCGTATCCTACAATTCAAGTTTATTGAGCTAATCGTTGAAGTAAGGCGTAGATGATTTGAAAATGTCTTCGCCTGTAGCGACTTTGGTTATGAAGCTTATAGTCTTATTTACACCATTCATTATACGTCTAAGTATGCCGCCAATTGCAGTTCTTTGAACATCGCTTCCAAGTATAGTTTCGCGTGTGTCTAATAACGTGACATCATTTATATATGGTAGAATCTAATGTACTTGTTCATCAGTTAGCACTGCACCACTTAGCGGTTCTAAGTCTTTGCCATTATAGTTATATAGTCTCACCAATCCGTTGGTTTCTTCATTAATCACAGTCTAAATATAATTGAATATGTTATCGTTTGCTGTTATGTTTTTCTATCCGCTATTTATTCTTTCTGATATATTTCGCACTATTCTATTGATAATTGTTTGGCCCTTATTCTACTTATCTGCCATAATTTCGGCATACTGGTCTTGAAATAGTTGTATCTACGTGACAAGATCATCTAAATTCTAAGGCTACATTCGTTTCAAGTAATCCTAGAACTAGTCAGATTCGTTTCTATTGAGCTATTTTAGTGTGTAGTAGAGCTAATTTATATCGTCTACATTTTTGAGGCCGCTAAGTATCTAAGTTAGTTGTTCGTCGTCTTTGAATTGATTATATATATAAGTTGTTTTTTCAAGTAAGTCTTGTGTTGCGTATTTGTACTAGCCGCCAAGAATCTAAGCTCGTGCATCGCTATTGAAAGTGCTTTGTTGTGCAAGGTACTAGTTATGTATGCTTCTAGAGAATACTCCTTGCTGTTGACCTAGACCTAAGTATTTAAGCGAATTGGTTGTGTACACTTCATCTCGCATTTTTGTGGCCCACTTATAATTCCTGTCATGCATTGCATTTTCTTCCTACATCATTATCATCAATTGTCTGAACATATTTTCATCGTATTGATCGAAATCGATAGCCCTTGTTGTATCGTTAATATCTCCTGGGATGCCAAGTACTTGTCTAACTACAGCTTTTACATTATCTTCCTATTGTGCTTCGTTGAATGCGTCAAACTATTGCTATCGATTAACAGTTATGCCAGTAAGCTATGGATTATTCTTTTGTATCTCATTGAACATTATCTAAGAATACTAATTGGCCTGCTAAGTGATTTGATGTCTAATAATCTGATGTACGTCCGCAGTGCCGCGTTCTACTATATTTTGCACATCGGTCACATATCGTTCGCCGATTTGTCTTAGCATCTGATTTACTGTATCTTCCATCTATTTGACTATATTGCTTCCGTCATGCAGAGTATTCTGCAATGTATCTGAGATCCAGCGTACTCTCTAATATTGTGCTAATGCGTTAATTACTAATTTATCGAAATTTTGCGGCGTATCGAACTACAAGCTTTGCCTGGCTGTATACAAATTACTATTCACGCTTGTTTGAAAGTATGATACTAGATTACTAATTAAGTCAGATATAGTTACAGTATCCTACTAGCTATTATGTGAGCCGGCGGTAATCATAGATATGATTTTGCCGACAGACTAGTCTTTTGTGCCTGTTGCTCTAGCTTGAGATTCTCTTGATTGAGTCATTAACTCAACAATTTGGTTCTATAGCTTGCCTTCTGTCGTACTAGTGTCAAATAAATCGTTTATCTGCCTTTCTAGCTGGATAAAATTACTACTAGATTGAAACTATTGTAAATCTTGTAGTGTACTGTCATTGGCGTTTCTCATGTAATTGTCGACTAACGTAAGATAGTCATTAATTTGTTTGTATAGCTACTCATTATCTTTTGTCGAGAATCTTGATTGTTTCGACTACACAAATATGAACTGTGCGATTGTGCTCTATGCCTACTAGCCTTCTTCCTAAGTTGACTATTCCAGGCTTGAGAACTATATTGTAAGATACTTATTGAATTGAGACATATCCTACTATGTTACGTCGTTGAATTCAAATATGTTTTTTAGAATTACTGCACGTTGGATTGTATCGACATGTTCTAATACTTGTTGAGCTTTATCTCCTACGTTTGTTGTAAAATACCTTGACTTAGATATTATATACGAAGACTGACGTAGCTACTCCATAATATTTTCTATATTGCTAAGTATATTAGATGTATCGGCAAGTGTGGCCTACTTACCACCTATTTTTATATTTGAGCCTATCAACTCGTTTAATTTGACTATACTATCAGCTATGCGATCTATAAACTACTGTGCTGTATCTTTATCAACTGTGGCATAATCTGTTATCTTCATTACATCGCTATTGTTGACGTAGTTTGTAAGTTCATTCATTATCTATTCTACTTGTCTACTGAACTAAGATGCGTCTGGTAGGTTTTTCATATTCCTACGTAATTCTGGATTTGCTCTGTAGTCATCTAGTATAGTGTTAACTACATCATACAGTCTAGTAAGTTGCTGCCTCGAATATCCTTTATCTAGTAATTTGCCAGAGTTTGGGTCTATATTATCTGATATTAAGCTTACTAGATGTGCACTTACATTCTATTTGATATCGACCGTTCTTCCTGCGTTAGTTGCTTCTTGTATTTCTTGAAATAATTTGTTCAAATAATCTTCGACTTGTACTGCCATAAATTTGTTGCTTATTGAAGTCTATGTGTCTCTGATGATTTTATCTGCGTTAACACCTAATATATTGCCTTTTAGTGTTGTCTATCTTTCATCAGCCTATATAGTGAATACAAGTTTTCCGCCGGCGTCTAGGCTCATTGTTTCGTATATTCCATTATCTATGTTTATTCTTGTGCCAGACGAAATTAACTTATTAAGAACCTAATGGCCTGGCATAGTATCAAGTGTATATTGTTCATTGCCAGGCATTCTTGTGCTTAGCATTCTTTCTAGTCGCTAGTACAGCGGCTCGTTTGTAGTTTGATTTCCTTGTTCGTCAACGCTATTAACCAATGCTGTGTCTGTAATGAATTGCCGCACATTTTCTATTGTAGTATCGATATCAAGCTATGATTCAAACAAAGAACCGTTAACGCTAACATTTGTGTCACTTAATGCCTGCCTTATTTTATTTAGCGTTTGTACTACTCCATTTTCACTAGTTACATTCTAACCCATTGATGAGACTAATCGATGTATAGGCGAATTATCGCGGCCTATATACTAAGTCTGCATTCTTATCTAATCTTCTATTTTCATATTAGCCACGTTGCCTTCTACATCAGTTAGCAACTTCTCGACATCTTTCGCTACTTCCTACATTCTAATATCTATGTTATTCAATATCTGCTGTGTTGGCGTACCATTGAATTGTTCAGTATCAGGTCGCATTACGATATTACCTTGATTGTCGACGCTAATGCCGCCTATCTAATATTTAACTAATTTGACCTACTGTACAAGCGGTGAGTCATTTTGCAAATCGATTCTTAGCGATTCATCAAGATTTTGATTAGTGCTTAAGAAATTAATTGCTTCTTCTAATACAGGATTTACATTATTTTGTCTTAGTGCAGTATATAGATTAATGAACGAGCTTTCCTATTCAGATTCTGTACCAGTTACCAATCTTGTAAGCTAATTCCTATATGTATAATACGAGCCCTGCTATTGGAAATATGATTCAAGCTATTTGTCTAGTGCGGCCTATGCCATTTCCTCCTATGGTTTGACATTTGACAGAAAGTTATACGTCTAATATACAGATGGCATATCAATAAACTGGCGCGTGCTTCTAAGACGTATGTCGGATATTTCATTTCCTATCTTCTCGCTTAACGTTAATTCGCCCTAATCTCTCTCTGTGCGTTCTACGATTGGCTCTATCTTAGCTAACTATCCGCCTAACGTCTCGCCCTCGTTATTGTTAAATAGTTGCTGCTCTATCGATACGTACTCATTATATGGCTGGCCAGTAGTTGCAGAACGCATATCCTAGTTAAATAGCCTTTGGAATGTGAAACGGAACAAGTCACTTATTGTAGTAAATGGATGTGTTACTGCTTTCAAATCAACGGTTCCAGTTGAGTCATAGTTTGCTCGCTAAACGTCAATTTCACCTTTGCTGATATCCAAATACTATTTCTCTGCATCTTCTAAGGTGTTATTTTCGGATGTCATAAACGGCTAGAATAATTTACGCAACGCTCGTTTTTTATTGAGCGGCAATTCCTTTTCGCCGCCTTTTGTATACTAGTCTATTGAGTCGTTCATAACTTTCAATTCCTAATATATATCTTCCTAGTGCACGGTGCCTGATTGTATTTGTTTATTTTGCTCGTCATACTTCGCAAACAATATTTCTAATATGTTATTCTACTTTAGTTTGCGGAAATCGTTTAGTGATTCGCCCAATTTTAAGCGTGCTGTGCTACCATCGTCCATAATTGTGTCTATCTGATTATTTAGAGTCTATATATCAATCTGCTAGTTATTTAGAGATTCGTTAAAGCTACTAAACATCTTTTCATTTTGATTATTCCTATATTCTTCAAGTGCTGTCTTGTACTACTTTTGTATAATTCCCTACATTTCATCAGCATTTGCAGATGAGAGGTTATTAAATAATTTCATTGTATAATTTATGCGTTCCATTGGTGACAGATTCTGTAAATCGACGCCACCTAGCGTTCGTTCTATTGTTGTTATATCATCTTTAAGTAGATACTATAGTATGTAATCTGATGCGCGCTAAGTAATGTTGGCCTATTTTTTGGCCATATCTGCGTTACCTGCAAAAACTATTTTATTTAATGTCTCAATTAAATTTTCTTTCTATCCTTTCTATATAGGCCCTTCGTTGATGCCCTAATTTGATGCCATTTCTTTGTCAAATAGCTAGGATATTAGTGTTGCACTATGCCACACTTCACCGTTTTTGTTGCTATCTATTTTACTTAACTAATTCTAAATTGTTACTATACTTCCATTTTGATTAGTTAAGTGTGCAGATGGCTTAAAGTCTAATATGCGGCTCTAAGTGCTGCCTGTAGTAGGTGTGGTTATGTTGTTAATTAGTATATTCAGCTTGTCAATTAATCTTGTGCTTGTTGTGTTTATTACTTCCGTTAACTGACTGCCCTAGCCGACGTATTCTTTAACCTACTATTCCTACTCTGCAGTTATTCTTCTAAGGCTATCGAGTACGTTAGTTATTCGTTGCTAGTTACCTGGCTGTTGATTTAGTTGTTGTTCAAGCTGTTGCATTATATCGTAAACGTTATGGTGCACTTCTGTGCCATTTACTTCTTCAACTATATCGAGGCCGTGTGTTAGTTTTAACACATCGCCAACTATATCGTGTAATGTGTCTTCCGATATGAATTTATTGTAGTCGAGATTGTACAAATCTGCGACATTGCCTATTCTTATATTTTCTTGCAAGTTGAGTAGTATATCTTTATGTGTCTGTTCAAGTTTTTGAATTACATTCTGTATACTCAAAGACCGTGCAGTTTCTATGTTATATGCAGACTTTTCCTAGTCGTAGCCAAGTGTGCCAAATATTTGCCGCATTATACTTGAAGTGCCGCTCTGTTCTCCTGCTGTGAGCAGTTCCATACGTGCGGCCAATATTTGTTCTAACGAGAAGCCAGATAGGTCTCTAGTAACAGTGCGGCCATTACGAAGTGGTTTTCGCTCAGTTAATTCCTACATTTCTATTAGCATATTTACCGACAGCGGATTGCCAAACCCATTTTGTGCTTGGCTTGTTAATAGTTCTTGTATATCGCGTCTTCCGACTAGCAGAGACGAATATTTGACGCCTAGCATATGCTGTGAAATTGGCTATTCGTCTTTACCGTAGTATCTTAGAATATCTTCAAGCTAGCCTGAACCTACATACTCCTACTTTTTAGTGCTACCTTGCATCTACCAATCTGCAAAGTCTATTTTATCCAAAGGCCCGATTTTCTTGCTTATCTCCTGCACTAAGTATGACAAAGTGCTTTCCTTATCTTTGTCGTTTATACTTTGATTCAATATGTTCAACACGCCTGATAGCGTGTTAATTGTTTCTTTTTGCTGGCGTGCACTAAATTGCGGCATTTTGAGCTAACTTACTTCAAATAGATTCTACATAGACAGCTATTTATCTTTAGTGTCACCTGTAAGTACGTTAGCCAAATCCATTATCTATTTGATAGTGTAATCTCTTTGTGCACCTTCATTTTCGTTGTTAGTAAATTGCATTTTATAGAGCAATTGCATAAGCATGCGATCTCTATCTTCTGTCAATTGCCCAGTCAAATTGTCCTATGTGCCAGTCAAATCTAGGCCGGTTGTTAACGTTCGTAAGAATGATATTGATCTACCAGACAGTAAATCCTATGCGTCCAAGTTAATTACAGTTTGATTTAATGTACTTTTAGACTACTAATTATTGCTTGCAACAGATGCACGATCATCAAGTTGCTTGCTAAGATAGTACTGCATTTTGAGCACCATTTTGAGGCCAAAACCCTATGCATTAGATTTAGAGACACTGACTATACTTGGGTCTCTTCTAGTGTCTCTATTGAATAGATTGATTATATTTCTTATTGGTTTTAACAAATCGACTGGCTATCTGCGTTCTCCGGCCTCAATTTGCATAGGTTGGAACTACGACTAGAAGAACTATTTTACCAAGTTGAGCTAGCTTATCTACTTAGGTTCGTTGTTTACATTCTACATTATTGTGTATAATTCTACGCCATTGACCTTTACTGTGCTATCGAATTCGCCTATTAGTTCTTTCTAATTTTCTTTGATTGCATCTTGCACTGATTTTCTTATTGGGCCGAAAAATTCGATTATTTGATTATAGAATTCCGTTTGCTAATCCTACGTTGCCGCTGTTTTATTGTAATCGTTGGCATAAGCTATGAACTAGTCTCTTATTTCCTTAAGCGTATAATTAAACTAATTTGGGTCAGAATTTACAACCTATCTTCTGTTTGCACGCATTATGTTATTATTAAACCATCTTATATAATCTTCCTGCTGATTCCATTGCTGGCCTATGATATTTGTGCGTTGCAATTGCATAGCGAATTCTTGGGCTGTATGATAATCTCCGAGTCCGTACTAGATATTGAACAATCTGCGCTGTATAATTTCATCTATTGTTGTGTATACCTATCCAGCTTTATTAGTTGTGTTTTCTATGTTTGTGCTTGATAACTTTATCTACTCTTGAAGTATATCCTGCTCAAATGGTGCAAATTCGCCGGCTGTTAGCCCAATTTTGTGCATACTAGAATTATTTACACTTATTGGATTAATATATTTTGTGAATATGTCATCTAGCCAGTCACTAAATTGCTGCCTGAACTAATCATCTGTTAGATTAGTATTAGTTACATTTTTGAACATATCTTCCAATTCACTTTGGTTTTTATTTAGCAGTGACTCGATCGATTGTATACGTGCAATTTTTGAAATCTCTTCATCGTCGAACATTGCGTCTATAGCTATACGCATATTTTCCACGCTTTGCAATTCTATTTGAAATGTATTCAAATTTGTGCGATTTACTTCGTTATACTACTCGCTAAGCTAATTTATAAATGTTGTATGCACTGTTTTTAGGTTCTCGGTATATTCCTTGAATGTTTTATTGAACTCATCTATATATTGTTTACGTTGCTACATTGTAGGCTATATGTACTCTATATTATTGCCTGTTTCTGTGCTTTTCAAGTGCCCAAATTCAATGAGTTCTTTTAACTGATCGAGTCTCGTTTTTTGTTCTGACATTTTACGAATTGTCTAGTTAAGCTCATCAACGTTGATTTTGTCCTTATCTCTTAAAATCTCATATAATCTGCCCTATACTGCGCCTTGAATATCAGTTGTAGCTTCTGAAGTGTCAGCTAAGAATGGCTGAATCTACTCGCGTAGACTTAGTATCTATTTTTCGCGTTGCTCATCAGAAGTGAATTGCTGTATGTCTGCGATAAGATTTCTTATATTCTTTGCATTGTCCGTGACGTTTGTTTGTCTTGGTACTGTAGTTTTTATACCCTATTCTAGTGTGCCTTGTTGATTGATTCTGTGTATCATATCCATCAATTGGTTGGCAAAATCTTGCTCGTATACGTCTACTACGTTCATTTTTTTTGCATATTGTTGAGTATACAAGTAGTTAATAGGTTGCAGTAAAGTTGAGCGATTGCCCGCAATTTGCATTAAGTGTGACAATGCTATAGGCTTCTGCTACGTGCCTTGCAATTGTGTAGTCTAATTTCTGCCAACGTAGTCGACCATATGTTGTCTCATTAAGCTAAGGACTAATTCATTTGTGCCTGCACGAGACTATTTTTCTACAGTCTGTTCGACATTATTAGAAATCTATATAGTCTTGATGAAATCGTTGAATTCGCCGAGAGTGCTTGTGTCTAGATAGACAGTTGAACTATACAGGTATTCGAGTATTTTGTTATACAGTCCAGTTTGGTTATCTGAGTAATCCAGTAAATTTATTGTTTGGTTTCCGAGCTTAATTATTCGATTGATTTGCTGATTACTTGATTGGTTCATCAACCGCTTTGTGATTTTATTTGCCAATTGTTCCATTTGAACAGAATGCGGCAATTTGAAGCCTTGTCTACTTTGCAGTAGCTATCTATCTTGTAATGGCTATGTCAATAGCTCTTTATCGTCTGTGAAATCTATTATTCTTACGGCTTTGCCTTCTGATAATTTTTGAACTATCTGTTCCTACTGTGTATCTATATATTCTTGCTATTTATCTGCACCTAATATGCTGGCATCGAAGTACGGCTACATTACTATTTGTAAATTTGGCTGTTCTTGAACCTATTTATCGATATTCTGCTATAATTCTCTGACTACTTGTTCTTTTGGGAAGTTGAACTGGTCGCCAACGTTACTCTTTATTAGCGGCACATGTCTTACATTCTAATCAGCCAAATCTGGATATCTGAACTTTATGACATCGTCTATAGTCTGGCCTTCAGCTGGTTGTACTTTTTGATCTACAATTGTTGAATATGCAGTGTCGTACTAGCCGAAGACATTAGACAAGCTCTGGTTAGTGCTCTCTATGTCGTTATATCTCTATAAGTCCCAATCTAGCACACCTTTAACGACATTCTCGTTATTGACAAGTGAGCTGAATGGCATTGTTACTTCTATGCTTTTGCCACTGATTTTGTGCGTTATACGTAGTTTTATGTTGTACTAAATATCCTCTATGTCGGCTGACAGCGAATTTTGCCCGCTTGTTCTTGATTGAATTTCCTGTTGCAATTCGTCAAATGAATTGAATGCGTTGTATTGTTCCTCACCCTTAAATTTGACTAGAATCTAGCCTTTTTTAGCATTTTGTTGGCCTGTAGTTGCAGTTACTTCGCCCAATTGATATTTAATGTCGTAGTACTACGAACTGAATGTATTATATTGGAATAGTTCATCTGTATTTTCAAACATGCCGCCTTCATTGAATCTGAACACGTGCTCGTCGTTATCGTACTATAGGAATGGTATATTGATATATCCTTGCGGGCTTAAATCATACCACTGATTAGCTTGTATTCTATTGAATGCATTAATGACGTGCTCTGGTATATTTCTTGATATTGTTTTATTAGTCGTATCGTACTCGAACTAGAATAAGTCTGCCAATTCTTCTGGTATCTCAAATTGCGGCAATTTGCCCTAGTACTGCTAATCTGTCTTCCTGATTTTTTCCTATACCATTTGATGTACCTGGTCGAATGATATTTGTTGGCCTGGCACGCCATATTTCAAATCGAATTGCTAGTACTATGGAATACTCACAGTACCAACTTGTGTGCTGAGATTATATGGCTGGCCTTTTGGATCTCTTGGATTTGGTGAAGCGACAACGCCGCCTCTGCCGATATCTTTAACTGCGGCGTTAGTCTACTCTTTAAGTAGATTCATGAAAAAAGTTATATTTCCATTTGAAGGCGAGTTTGAATTAGCCAATTTGCGTTCCTCCTCTTATCTCTCACTTCTGGCTTTGGTGATATGAAGCTAGTATTTCATTTTGCATTACCTAGTTGTATACGAACATCGAATTTGCATTCATAAAGTCATATGAGCGATTCTATTCTGTCTGATATAACGTGAATGTCTACTTCTACATCTGAGTTGGGTACAACGAATACTGCGGTAAATCTCCAATATCGCGCATAATCTAGAATGTTTTGTACTAGTCTATATCCACTATGCCCTACTAATCCAATACGGGCTGTGGTATATGGTTAAGCTAATCGTATCTCTATTCTTCTATTCTATCTATTTTGAATTGGTCGTAGTCTTGTAAATTCTCGTGCTATACTTTCTATTCGTACACATTCGTTAGTATATCCTACATTAGAGGATCCATTATCTTAGTGCCGCGTTTAAGGTCTGCTGTACTTGCTTGCTCAAACTAATCTAGCACCCATCTACGTGGCTGGTCGAATTTACTCTTATACCAGTTTAGTGACATTAGCTTATTCTCAGACTACTTGTTCAGAATCGTTTCAGTGCTGGTTAGAGATTCTAATACTTGCCCTTGTGTTTCTATATCATAGTAAGTCTCTATTTTCTCTGGGATATGACTCTACGGATAGAATAGGCCACCGATACCATTAACTGCAAAGTCTGCAGTGAGAGTCTACTATTTCTACTAGAACGTATTACCGCTTAGAAGCTACGATAGTACGCTAGACGTGATCACATCTCCAGGGCTTTCTGTCATTCTATTTCTAACCATTGGCATTACGAAATCTTCTATTGGATTTTGCCATAACTATCTGTACTGACCTTGCACGTAGTAGCGTTTAAGCTCTTCGTACGCACTATTTTGCTAACTGAATTTCTCGTACACATATCCGTAGCTATGCTAGATTTTTTCTGTTATCTGCTTGCCCAAACTTGTGCCATACTAATATCGTTTCTACAGCTACGTATCAGTTTGCCACAATTCTCTATCGACTTTATAGTCTGGCATTATAGCATTTAGATAGATTGTGTCTTTATCTTTATACTCATACTTCTGGTTAATATCCTTTGGCACATAGACAACAACGTCGGCACCTTCTAGCGATTTGAAGTGTTCCTCGACTTTCTATATCTTCTCTCTAGCAATTTCATACTATTCATCCAATCCGACGCTGCGTTGTTCATATATGCGTTTTGCCACTTCGTCTAAGTCTGTAGAGATACCTTTAATTTGCACAACTTCGCCTGTTGTGGTCTTAAATTGCTAATTGCCAAGATACTCTTCGACTTTTATTTTGTGCCTTTTAAGTTTCATATTCTACCAATAATCTTCGATAGGCTACTACTGTTGTGACTCCATTTCCTCTAATCCTTGCTGTATGATGTATCGTTCCTAAAGTGTGGCTAGACCTGTATCTCTATATTCTCTTGCATATTTCTACTAATTTCTAGTTGTTCTATCTCTAGGCTATACGTTCGATAAGATTCTGAACATATCGACTATTCCATAGTCGTCAACAGAGCCGCGGACTTTCTCGTATCCTGGGCCTGGCAATCTTACTTCGCCATAACTAATTTGCGAGTATGGATCGCCTGTTAGGAATCTATTAGGCAGCCACGGGAAATTTTCAATCATGTACGGGTTTGGCAGTGGATTGATCTTCAAATCTTTGAATCTGACGTTCTGATTGAATCTTCTGTACAATTCTGTAGTGCCAAACATAGAGCCTATACGTTGCTGATAGTAACTACGTTCTGACGAATACCAATATTCTGAACTCTAAAGCCGCAATTTGCCGATCTATTCGCTTTGGTCTTGCATACCTTGCAATGTAGTACCAATCATGAATCCGAACATACCAAAATAGTTCTGCTACCAATTTGAGGCCTAGTCTAATGCACTATTCTTGCCTGCAAGGTATTGTGACTCTAAGTAACTTTTGATTTCCTATGTGCTTCTATATTCTGGCGAGCTAGCGAATCTGCCGGCCTATTTTCTCTCGCCATTAAATGAGCGTATCCAATTGCCAGTTCCAAGTGTCTGATACTAAGTTATATATGAACCTACATCTAATGCATCGCGTTCATCGATAGACTCGATGTACTTACGCTATTGATATTTTGACATGCTAGTGGCATTTGATAGAGCCTAACCGTGTGCCAAATCCTATAGCTGTTCCTGGTAGATTCTCAATGGTTTGAATCTATTAATAGTATTGCCGCTAAGTTCTTGCATCTAAATTTGTGCCAGACTTATGTTATTAGGCAACAGACCGTACGGGACTGTATAGAAATCCGGCCTGCCTTGTTTAATTGCGTATGGTCTATACATCTACAGTTTCTCTTCATAATGGAAATCATTTTGTAAGAACATACCAAATGCATTGAGAAAACTCGGCTTCTAATGTATTAGCTACTCAGTCTTAGTGCCTAATCCTATAGGAGTATACTACCAATCCTCACCTTCGAGGTAAAGTAATGCAGGCCTATACTCTTTTACTTGCCCACCATAATATGGTTCGCGGCCAAATTCCCACAATTGCGATTTATATACAGCCTAATCTTTCACACCTTCCATCTGCAGTACATATTCTTTTGTGTAAGGTATGAATTGTGTTAGCATACCAATAGACTAAGCTAGGACCTAAGGCCGCTCTCCGCCTGCTATGAATCCGTATGAGAACACAGTTAGTGGGAGTAGGCCTGTGTATTGGTCGCCTAAGAATCTGCCAAGCGGGCCTATACCAGTCTAGTTGAGTATGCCAATCCCGGCTGTAGTTACATTCTTAGCTGTTTCTACACCCTATTTTTTCAATGAGACTTTCCCATCTGTTGAGTCGTATAACGGCTATTCTATTAACTAGAACTAACTTAATCCGAGCCCGAGAAACTACTATTTTGAAAGCTGTGACGTCAATTCGCCAAGCTAGTCGGTTGACTAGAATGGATTCGGCCTACCAAGCCCGAGTTCTTCAAATAGTGCAGAAGGTCGCTAAGCAATGAAGTGCAGCAATGTGGATTCTGGCGTTACATACTATGCCTATTCGCGCTGATATTGTTCTCTAAGTGCTGGGTCCTTTATGTAATAGTCATTGTACCCAGTTGGACTGTACAATTTATTAGTCATTCCCCATTGTTTAATTGGATTTGACTCGATTATAGTATGTGGGAATAACTGACGCATATAGCTCTTAAACTAAGGCTCGTCTGACTACAACTCACTTGGTGCCTTGAATCTTGAAAATAGAATGTACTTATTCTGCATCTACAGTGACACATAATTATCTTCCATATCTTCGACTTCTTGGAATGTATACTGTTGCATTAACTTATTAAGATTGACTTGTGGTGAGCCAATAGTAGTTGGTGCAAAGCCCAAGATTTCCTTGTATCTCTGCATTAAGAATGAGCTACTCATTATTGGCTCTAACTAGTTGCTTATTTGCTCATCACTGAATATATACTGTGGCGTTTGATTAGACACATATCCTACCATACTTCTAACCTATTCAGGCACTTTCAAATGCTGCTATAGAGTATTAATCGAGCTAAGATTTAAGTTGCTATTCTACAGCGAATTCATTGTTGTGACCTAGTTATATTTAATAGCCTTCTACTTTAGGTACTAAAACTACATGGAATTAACTAGGCCGCCATCTTCGTCTATCTAATTTAAGATGTCAGAGAACTATTCGTCGTAAATTCTCCTTAATTGCAGCTAAGATTCTCTTGTGCCAAAGTCATAGATGTCGGCTAAGAAGTAGTTAAAGAACATAGAAGTTTCAGTCATAGATAGTGGTTCTGTATTATTGAGTAAATTCACGTTGCTTAGCAATTCCATTAGCTTTTCTGAGTATTCCTGTTTGAGTTTCTGTGATAGCTACTATGAATACAGCACAACTTGCCGCACATCTATACCAGCTGTCGTCTATTCTTTACCGAGTACGCTCTAACCTGTTTTGCTAACGCTTTGCTTCATACTTTGATACTATAGATTTTCTAATGGTGACGGCTATAGCAACTGCTATATTCTGGCGTACTCCTACTACTATTCTTCTAAGTGAGGGTCACCTATTTCTTGTGCTTGCTTTGCCGTGCTCTCCTACAATGACTGGATATAATAGTATGTATTGATATAATCTTCAAATTCTTTATACTACTCTTTCATTATTGGATTTGATGGGCTTAGTATATCTTCAAGCGTTGTATCTGAAGTTGTGCCTGAGGTATTCTGAATTGCTCTCAGTATCTTTTCTTCGCGTTCCTGAGAAGGCACACCCATTTGTGTTTTGACTAATGCTAAAATTGTATCAGTTGGCTGTTCTGTCGATACCTTATCCTCAATTTCGGCTCGAATTTTCTTGTATCTAAATGGCTGTGCAAGGTAATCGAAATTCTGTTTGAACATTGTGCGGTCTATATTAAATTGATTGAAGAATGGCACATTTTGGAACTACTAAGTTGGTATCTATCCTACATTTACTTCATCTATAGTATTTGTTTCTTGGTTATATTTGACTAATGATTTAGGGAATATCGTATTAATTTGTGATTCGTATGCTCTGAATACAGAGCCTGAGACTCTAAATTTAGGTACTATGTACTATTCTGGTATAATGTCAGAGATGTCATATAATCCATGAGAACCAACTATGAATGAACTTTTGCCGACGATATACATTCTAGAATTAGTTATATCGCGTTGCAACTACTCGTCTAATTCCTTAAATCGCGGCACATTCAAGTTAGACATTTGATGTATGAAATTGATATTGCTTTGCGGGCTAAATGTATCTGGCATGTTTATATTGAGCTGCCCATTGATTACACTGCGTACGCCTGATACTATTCTATCCAATTGCTACTGCTCGGCATCAAGCGTTTGCTATTGGTCAACGACGGCACGTAGATGATTGAATATCTATTCCTAAGTATCTACATTCTCATCTTGGTGCTTATACATTATTGACAAAGTATCAGCCACATTTCTGATTGTCTCATCAGTTGGCTACTAATTAATGTACTTTGCTATAGATTGCATTGTTTCTGTAGCTCTATCGTCGCTATTGAATAGCGATCGAATGAACTCATTATTGTATTCCTTCTCGACGATTGTATTGCGTACTAGGTCCGCAACTTGCATTGTACCTTTCCTTGTAGGTACGTACGATTCCTGCGATATGAACTAAGTTATATCCGAATCTTTCAGATAAAGTTGCAAATCTGGCTGAAAGAGCTATATTGGGTTGAAGCCAAGGAACGGGATTTTGACATTCTTTGCAATCTAAGACTACGTTCTCAACGCCTACAACTCAAACTACGGCTTACTAGCAATGACGCCGTCTTTTATGTACATTCCGCTACCGATATTAGCAGACGTATCGAGCCCCTACTATTTCAGCCTCTTTAGTACCTCTACAAATCGCTCGTTCTCTATTTCCTAATTTTCAAGCGACAAGTTGAAATCCGAATATTTAATCTTCCCAGATATGAAGTCTTCAAATGTTATCTGCTTAAAGCCGCGCGATTCTAATAGTTCACTAGTTGATTCAAGTGATTTAAGCCTAGTATTAAGCTCTTCAACTAACGATTTCGTAAGTTTACTATCTTTATCACTAAGGAATTTGTTGAGTATATAATATCTCTTCTCTGCAACTACACTCTTGCCACTTAGGTCTGCTCGCTATTTGGCAAATGTATTCATCTCAGTACGCATCTGTGTGATACTACGCTACATGCCTTGGTCTATTAGCTGATCTGGATCGAGCTATTGGTCTGACATCCACTCGTATATGAAATTCTAGACATGCTTGACGCCTACCTAGTCTTCAAGCGATTCAGACTACTATGCTTCGTACATTGTGCGTGCTACTTTCTTTATATCAAGTAATCTGCCAAATTGCCGCTTAGTTCTATTAAGCTATGTGGTAGAGCTCTCTTTATTAATTGCACTAACTGCACTATCGTATATACTAGTTGCAAGGTATTGCACATTCTTACCAAATTGAGTTGTCTACTAGCCAATCTACTATGTTGGGTGATTTAGAATTGTTATGAACTGATCGAATGACAAAGTCCAGTCATGTTCTTTACCGAAGACGCCGTAAATTTTATCTATCTACTAGCCCAACTTGGGCATATTCTGGAACTAATGTTTAGTTAGTGACGATACACCGATAGACTAAGTCATCTATAGAGCAAAGCCGCCAAATGTGAATTTCTACATTGGATTGAGCGACGTGAGCTAGATAGTGTACTAAGCCATCTATGCCGGCCCATATTTCTGTGCTATCTTTTTATTCTCTCGCACGAAACCGTACATAGAAGCAAGCTAATCTGAGGCCTTAACCATCATATTAGACTATTTCGTGCGATTGAGAAATTGCAAGTATGCCTCGTTATAGTCTATCTATTTCTGTGCCAATCGCTGGCTTAAATCCTTATCCAAATCCTTGGCATAATTAAGCTAACTAACAGAAGAGATAGGCATTCTTGCTCTATTCTAGATGGCGAAGCCAACTACATTTGATAGCTGGTATGCGTCTAATTCATTAACTGTCTGTGCGCCAGTTGTGAAATAGCGATACTATTTAAGCTACTAACCTGTAAATTCTTCAGTCTGCCGCCAATTGGCTTTAATCTACTTATCAGTCTATTCGCCTACGACAGTGCCCTATGCATATTTATACCATTTAGTAGACTAAATCTACTAACCTACAGTGCTTGATAATTTCTTACCTACTGGGGTGAAGACCGAGCTTATTGCAGACGCGACAACGCCGGCAATCAATAACTGATTGATCGACGGCTTACTTAGTTTCTTTAATTCTTTTGCATGGTACTCATCAAGTTTCTATGCCTTCTGCTATTCAGATTCGTCTTTATATTCTAAATTCCATTGCTAAGCTAACTCTTCAGGTGTCTTTTTTCTTCGCTAGATGCCAGTCACCCCTGAGAATAGAGTAACAAGCGATTTTCGGACACTAAAAATCCGAGATTATATATCAAAAAGTTTCTAACTAATTGGTATATAAAATTATGACCAAAATGGCAACAAAAAGGGGCCCTGAATGAGGGCCCTCTTTTTGCGTTAATTAATTAGTTCGACTTCTTACAGTGTCTAGCGTACAGACTTTGCGCACGCTTCATAACAGATGGATAACCATGTTGCTATGCTCTGCGAATCGCCTATAGTAAACCGGTGCATGATATAGAACCTGTCCGAGTTTTATATGGGAACTTCCGTTCTTTAGGCATTAAAAATGAGCTAGCCGGCATTTCTGCACGTTTACTCTTACTCTTTGGCGGATTCCAAGTTTTAGATTTACTTACTTTCTACTAATCTGAGTAGAAGTGCTCATACTACTAGTCTACATCGCTAATCAACTGATTTAGAGAATTGTCATTTGTGGCTTCTATATTTTCAGACATGTTACTTACCTCCTAACATCTGGACTATATCGTCTATCGTTTTACCTTGTATATCCTCCAACGTGAATGACTACTGTCTAGCATTAGGATTCTATGTGCCATATGCTTGTTGCTACTACTATTGACTATATTGCTGGTTATAGCTCTACAGTTCGGCCTGCAATCGCTGCTCTTCTAATTGCTGATGTGCTACTTTCAGTGCTTGTATATAAGTATACATAGCCAGCGATTCTTTAAGCGGCATATCTAAGAAGTCTTTAATTGTAGAACCTTGTATCTTAGACCACAGTTCCAATGCCATTTCCATGTACGGATCGAGTGGCTTATCCATAAGACCATTTACGAAACCGTTCAGTTCATCTCTTGATAATGGTATATCATTAAGCATTGTCTCTGCAATCTATCTGATCTAGAACTCCGGCACTTCATCAGGATCTTCAGGAAACACTAAAGTCTACTTTGCAATTTCAGTGAATGTCTCTTCGAGTGTTAGATTGAATTTCTCTCTAATCTCGAACTACTACTTAATCTCAGTTATATTAGGCTGACGCTAAATAACGTACGAGCCGTCTTTAAGTTGATAAGTATAAATCTAGCCGTACTCTGCTTTTAATTTAATAAGTTGCCAAGGCTATAGCATATGACATCACAATGGAATAACAGGGTTACTTGCGCCAAAATTAGAGGCTGCAAGTATAAGCTCTGTTAGAGTAGGTACAACGCCGGCCTTAAGTGAATCGAGCATATCCAAGCTAAGTTTAGGATAAATCACCGCTGTAGTCATTACATTCTCCATGAGCTGCTCGTAATCTTGGCTCTTAGCAGATAGTTCTTTGTACTCAAATCTATTAAGCTATCTGTAAATATAATACTCGGTGTCACTAAAGAAATAGAGATATACGCTGTCGTATTGTTTCTTTGCATTGTCTATAATCTGCTTAAGCGACTAGTTTGTCTTGACGAGCTCTTCAACTGCAAGTTCACGTATTTTCTGGATCATTACATCGGTGTCATACCAATCTGTTATGTTTTTCTTCCACGCATCCTGAACAACAGAGTCTAACTATTCATCTTGCTACTTGGATTCTGTGCCCTGTTCTGCGGCCTATGACTCCTGTTTAGCACTCTATTCCTGTTGAAGCTTTTGTAAAAACTTTAAGTCCTACATACTGATCCTCCTCCATTATGCTGTAGTCTATTTTGCTATATCCAGCATTAGTTTATAATATGGACTAATCTTATCTACCTTTATAAGGTCCTAAGCAACAAATTGATATATATCTTGCACAGGATTACCATCTGGTATCACTTGAATATTTTCATTTGTCATATAGACATCGCTAAGGATAATGCCGCTTTCATATTCTGAAAACTAATCGCCGACGAAACTGACTATTATATTTCTCACATAGTAAATAAACTAATTAGGTACTTTCTGAACGATAGGTGTTTCAGGTATCTATTGTGCTAATTCTGCGAGAATGCCCATGAATGCGATATTGAAACCGATAGCACCTTGGATCAGTGCCTGACTCTATAAGAACATTTGTGGCCTAAATGAGAATACGTTATATATTGGTACAAGACTCTGTGCAGTGTTTATATTGATATACTACTAATTATCCATTAACACACGCTGATTTTCATTGAATGGGTCATACTAGAAGAATATACGTACATTCTGGCCAGAATAAAATTGCCGGCCTGATGTGTCAATTTTGGAATCTGCTATTCCACCTAATATACTTTTAGTCTTATCGCTCAAATTTGGCTTATCCTACATATTAGCTACCTCATTATATAGATTGGAACGTTATGTAATCATTGCTATTTGTAAACTAACTAATTGCTAACTCAAATTTCATCTTATCGAATTTTGATTGTTTTGGATTAACCTTAAATTTTGCTTCTGGAAGTACAACTTTGAATGGTGTAACTGTGCCTGATGGAATTGTATATCTGAGTATCTCTGATAAGCTTACGCTAGAGCTTCTAGCAGACTATTTGAATATCGCTTTATTTGCAGTTACATCTGGCATTACAATCTAGTTATGCGTATTAGCCGCCGGATTGAAGAAGAACTATCTTATGATCGTATTATCTTTTGTCATCTGCTAAACTGTGGCCTATTTGGTTGAAATTACTCCTAAAATAGCAATATGTGTTGGGTCTGTTTTCTTCTTATCCTAGCCAGTTATCTATACAAGTACAAAGTCATTATAAGTTGCACCGTCATCTTTATATTTCTCCATATATATAGGTGTACCAAAGCCAATTGCGGTCGGATATTGTTCTGCAGCACTGTGCATAGGTGACCAAAAATGAGAGATGCCAGGAATATTTGCTTGTATTAATAAATCGTATGTCTATTTACATATATAAGCATTGTATGTATGAGAATATGCATTACCGCTATTCTAGGCAGTGTATGTAGTCTTAATAGTCTATATATAAATGGCAGATGGACCAGATTTGCCTTTTGTTGCCATATTATCAACTTTCTAATGGTCAACTGCATACTTTGTGAATGACTATGTGCTCTATCCTGATTTATATGATATGTCAATGTCCTACAATTTATATGATGTAACTGTCTAATTGCCAGATAGAGAACCTAAAAGCTACTTTGTAGCACTATCAGGAGTGGATACAGATGCGGTGCCTTTAACTGTTACCTTCTAGCCTGGCATTATGTATATTATCTTATTATTCAAAGTCTACAAATCTTTATTTAGAGTATAAGCAGCCTATTTTACTGGCTAGAACTAATAAGTGCTCTAAGTGCTTGCACTTTTCTGTATAGCAAGATAGCTGACCGGAGTGTTCTATGTGAACTTAATGGTAGTCGACTATACTGGCGTTTTCGGCTCTTCTTTCCCAGATGTGCCACCAGATGTACCAGTAGTTGTATTTTTATCCTAAGTATTGTTGTTGTTCTACTAAGGCTAAGTCGTGCTTGTATTGGTTTTAGTTGAATTCAATACATACTCAGATATGGCAAGCCCGTCTTTGGTTATGTAGTCTTTATTAGCCTATGCATATATAGTCTAGATATTGCTACTATGCTTGGCAAACAAATTAGATAATGTGCTAGCATCACTTTGGAACATATACGCCTGTGGCTTGAATGAGATTTGATTATCCTAAGTTAGCAACCCGTTTGCCATCAGTTCGTCGACAGATTTGAATGTAGTTACCGTCTCGCTTACGTACTCTGCTACGAATCTATAGAGCGTTATAGGCACCTAATTGTCGCCTGATAGTTCAGTTGTGCTTTCTATTATCTGCACGTTATAGAACACATGCTAAACAAGTTCGCTTGGCGCTTCGTTCTCACTAGGCATCTAGAAGACGACGAAGCTAAATCGCGGCAACTACTCTGCAGTTATCTATTTGTACCAGCCTTTGGATACGATATTCTTGAAATTGGTCTAGCCTTGTAGCATCTAATTGTGCTATTCAGTCTTCAACTTTTGCTAAGTAGGGTCTGAGTCATTTATCTGAGTAAGCTAGTATATATACATATTATGGTCATACCATTTCTTAAATAGTTTGAAGAAAGAAGGCTCGGTATTAACAGGTATCTACAGAGTGCCGGCGAATACTTCGTTACCTTTTACATACCCAGTAGCAAATTGTGCGCCCAGCGAGAAAACCGGGCGCACCTCTACTACTGAACTCTAAGTTATCTATGCTATATCATCTAATTGTACAAATTCGCCATCTTCACTTACTCCGTATACTATTGAGTTGGATGGAGAGAAGAATAGTTTTTTATTCTACACAGAAGTGCCTCCAGTAGTGTTTAATATTGATAATCAGTCAATTGTTGTGTGCTTGTTATCAGTCAATTGTTGTGTGCTTGTTAAAGGATTAGGCCTAGCCGTGCCACTCTACTAATTTAGGTCTATTTCTTTTTGACTCTTAACTGCGGCACGACATATAAAGTCTACAGATTCGATCAGAGTTTCTGCGCCAGCAACTACGCTTGTGCCTTCACTTAGGAATTCAAGATCAATGAATGTTGTTGTATCTACTATAGCTTTCTTGTTGCCTGATTTCACATCATTTTCGATAGTTGCACTTACTATATTTAGGTTGAATGGTGGGAACTCATCTAGATAGAGCACCGGTCTCTATCTGACACTACCTAATCCTCTAAGTGCAACTTTAAGCATTTCTCCGATTTTCTCATAAAGAACTTTTAGACTGTTGATCTTTTTATTCTAGTCCTAACTTAAATACTATGCTTTCTATTGGTCCTAAGCTGTTTTCTATTCATTAAGCTAGCTTATTACCTCAGTATCATATTGTAATGGGCCAGTACCAACAAGTTCACTGACTTTATTTATCATTGAATCAATTGCACGACCTTGGTCAATTTGTGAAGTTGATAATCCGAGCTTATTTAACAATGCAAAATACTTAGATAGCTACTAATCTAGCTTGTCATCGAAGTTAATTACAGAGCTATTCTTATCTGCATTTTCGAATATGAGCTAGAATTTTTGAAACATAGTCTGATTAGAAACAAGCTCATATATGAATCCGCCAGTTAGGACTACGCCAGTAAATCGGCCGGCGGTTGTACGCTATCCGCGGCCTATCTACAATGGTGCTTCACTACCAAGCACATTGATTGGCTACTTATTCCTAACAGTCCTATACTCATACGTTTGGATAGTACCAACTGGTATGTTACTATCCTATACTGTTATTATGGTGCTCTATGGACTTATTGTATATTGTTTATCGTTTAGATTTGCCATTTTATCACTCCTCAGTTACCGTGTAGTCTGGCACGATCATATAAGTTGCTTAATCTCTTGCTACTTGTACACGCCTGTGCAAACGAAATCCATGCTTTCTAGAATCTACTGCTAGCCGGCTGATATGCTAACCTATTCTGACATGAATTCTACATCTTTGAATATAGTTTTATCGAGTAATGCATATCTTTTGTTTGCATCAAGATCGTCTTGTATTATCATTGACACAAGTGTCATATCAAACGGTGGCAGTTCATCAAGGAATATTGCAGGCCTTGCGCCTAGGTCTTTGTATGTTGTTAACAGAGTCTATAAAGCATCTGATATCTACTTATACATATCTTTCTATTTAGTTTTCTTTTCATCGCTTTTTATATTGGACTTAAATGTTTCTTCCTACTATTCTATTTTAGATATCAGTTCCTTTACTTTATTCTCACCAAGCGGTTTGATCAACTATTTCAGCTTGGTGTTTATATTATTAAATATAGATGTTAGTGAACTGTTATTAGAAGTAGTTATATTTAGTTTTTGCAGCAGAGCAAAGAACTTTTGAATCTACTATTCTTGCTTCTCATTAAATGGAGTAGCTGAACCATACTAGTTCTCGAATACTAGCATGTATTTAGCAATCATATCTTCGTTAGTGATGATTTCGTACAGAAAGCCGCCACTTAGTACTACTCCTGTCAATCTGCCTGCAGTCATACGCTAACTGCGGCCTACTATTTCTGGCACTTCAGAGCCTATAACATATATAGGCTACTTGCTTCTAGTCGATCTATAATCGAACTATTGAATTGTACCTACTGGTGTCGTACTATTACCGATTGTTAGTACGGTACTCTATGGTGACTAGCTATATTGTAAGTCTGCCACGTTAAATCAACTCCTTTAGTGGCCCAAGATTACACTGTTGCTGGTATCCAAGGCTCGTAGCTCTTTGCAATCCACGCTGCTCTCTGTGCCATTGCAACGTCATTAAGTGTTATAACAAAACTTGAACTGGAGAATTCCAACCCTTTTATTTTCAGATACGATGCATTACCATTATCATTGACACCAATGACAAGCAGATTCAGTGGCGGCAACATATCTAGTGCATATGGTATAGACGAACTGAAGCCAGATAATGGCTATGTTTCGCCTAATGCCTTTGTTTTGTAGTCCTTATCGTAGTCCTTAATTTTAAGCACTCCTACAACACTGCTTATTACTTCTTCATATTTTTTTATATCATCTGCTGTCTATACTGTCTCGATCTTTTTGATAGAATCTGCATCCTTTAACTCAAATGTGCCAAGTATTTCAAAGAGTATATCTTGTTTCAACGCAACATAGTCGATCATGCCAGAGATTATCCTAAATCCGCGGCCAAAGCCAACTGGTTCTTTATTACCTAACTAGAGAATAGGCAATTTTTGCCTATCGACGTTTACAACAAAATTTGTGCAGTGACCGATAACCTTACCTGTATCCGCATTGGCTATTATTACATCACTTGGTGATATTGGTAGCCTTTCTGCCATCTTATTTACCTCCTTAGAATCGAATTACATATGTACAATATTATTGTTTTATAGCTTCTTCTATTCTTGTTAATGGTTCAAACGAATCTGCGTAGAATTGTATTTGTCTAGCCGTGAATAGGCCGCTTACTGATGATGCGTACGAGTCTGAAACAATTTGGAAGTTCTTTATCTTCTATTGTATGTACTCTACATATCTTTTGCCATCAACACCCATATACAATCGCGGCTAAGATTGTACCATTATATCTATGCCATTAAGCATATCTGCAGTGAAGCCTTGTACCATGTAGTAATCTTCTGCACGATCGAAACCACTAAGTTGCTCACCTTTAATTGTGTCTATTCCCTAACCTTTATAGAACTACATATCTTGTGCTGTTATGACTTCCTTTTGTTGTTGATAATATTTAGCAAACACGTCTAATTCTATTTGCACCATTTGTAATTCGCCATATACGTTTCTAAAGCCTTTGATGTAGCCTATCTAGTCTTCCTTGCCAAACTAATAGATAGGCACTTTACTGCGGCCTACATCTATAAACAGATTATTTATCAGGCCTATTTGTTCGTATGTAACTTCGTCTGAGTCTGAATTTTTTATTATAACATACAACGCAAGGTCTGATGGCTACGTTAGAGATACTTCGTCACGTTGAACGTCCTTCGATTGGCTGCCTGGTGAATAAGCAATATCCATTTATATCAACTCCTTATTTGTAGCTTAATATTAAAGAGGCCAGGCTGGTTAGGCCCGGCCTAAGTCTCAATGTCACGCTGTGAATTGGAATGCAACATCTATATTTACAGCTTCTAATTCGCTCCATGCATATATGAGCTAGTGCACATTGACTGTGTTTATAATACCACCCGTTGTTGCTGGCTCTACAGACACAGAACCGTTTTGTATTCTGCCTGCGGATACGAATCCATTCGTGACTTCTTTAAGAGACGATTCAAGCTACATTCTTGTAAGCCCGTTATTTGGTCTACCGACAAATCTCATTGACATCTCTCTGAGTGCTTGCACGTAATCATTGGCTACAAGTATTGTCGATATCTTCGTGAAGTTGGATGTCAAGAGCTATCCTGTTCTACCAATGAGGATTACTGTCTGATTGACTGTTACTCCGCCAGTTCCAAATCCGCTGACTTTGTTGTAGAGTGGTGTAAGTCTCTAACCAGAGAGCTAATTTGCCATTTCGTATGTTATAGACTCTACGAGTGTTACACCAGGCAATGACATATTAGTTGGCGAGCCAGCCAATTTATTTTGATAGATATACTACTAGACATATGGCGTAACATCATTCATTGTGCCGGCGATACCTGCAACGCTACCGTGTGCTGGAATGACCACTACGTGCTTACCTATATCTACTCCATTTTCATCGAATAGACCGGTATTGTAATATTGTCTTGTTGTAAGTCTATTAATCCAGCTTTTCAATGCCGTATAAGTGAACTATGCTGGCAAATTCGTGCCGACGTATGCCATACACTGATGGAATTGTGTTGAGCTGACCTACGCGAAATTCTAGAGCAACTTGACGTGCCTATTTGCATCGTCTGATACGTTATCGTCAAATTTCTAATCTGGTGAGTATACATATTCATACTCGAAGCCGAGTAATACATCGAACTAATCTTTAAGTGCCGCCTATACTTCATTATCTGTTGCTGGTTGTTTGTATCCTTGCACTTCAACTTCGTCAACTACGTCTAATGCATCGGACGGTACTGTAGATAGATCGATATTGAGCCCATACTGTGGCAACTAAACTTTGTCATCTACTATTTCCAACTCTTGATCGTTCAGTTTAACTGATTTTACACCAGTATCGCTTACAGATACAGTCAGTTTGAAGTTTGCAGGCCAATCTGCAACGTCCCATGATATTGTTGCACCAGAATTGGGACATACATACTTGTTATTTGCCGCTGGCTATGCTCCGCCTATCTTAGGATTCTTTACTCCCATTCTTACAACGACTGGCGTCAATAACTCTGCACTGCCTCTTGTTGCCATTAACTATGCAGTACCAAGTTTAGAGCTTGCACCAAACATTTGGGATATCATACTCTCAACTGGTAGATAGTATGGCTCGTTGAATAATATTGGTGTGCCATCGTCAAACTAATCCTTATCGTGTGTACCGACGATCAAGAATACTGGGTTCATAATAGGAATCTAAGGTTCTTGTGTTACTTCAGAGATATACGTTGTTACGCCTGGTAAATTAGGATAAATACGTCTGTCCATGCTACTTCCTCCTTGTTTTTGTACAGTTTACTAACGTTAGATGTTCGATAATTTCACTTCCAGGTAGGTCTCTACCTAACGGATTACTTCTTCTGTGTACTTCACATTCTGTTTCGTTTGCACGAAATACTGGATATGTGATGAATACAACTTAGTTTTGTTATACATTTTGACTTTATCCTCTAGCTGTTCCCAAAATAGAAATAAATCGAAGCCGTGCTTGTAAAATAATTCAGCGTGTTCCTGCATGTAATCTATGAATTCGGCCGCCTAATCTTGTGACATCTTGTAATCTGTTGAGTAGAACTAGAATTCAACTAGATTATCGAATCTTAACTCCCAATTTTGCTCGTACTCAAGCCCGCCAGTTAGAAGATTTTGGCTCTTGAATGTTGGCTTGAGAAAGCTACGTTCTTCAAATGGTTTCTTTGTGCTCCACGGTTGTTTCTTAATCATCTTATGAATTAACAATACACCATCTTGCTATGCTGATAATTCCTCTTCAGTAACGGGTGGCATTACTGTGACTTTGAACTACTGGTCACCTAGTTTTGCATCGATGTACTAACTGAATGTGTCTGCAATTACAGAAATCATATCTGTTATTCTTAAACTTGTCTATGTGCCGCCCATATCGATCACTTCTCCACTTTGTTGTTACTTAGTAATTGTATGTCCTATTTGAACTAAGATATTTCATATATATACTGATTCTCGCCAATTTTTATCTTGTTTATATCGTCAACAAGGTATTCGTTATTGATTTTCACGTGCTGCTCATCTATCTGCGTATATGTGGCTAATACGTCATCAATCTATATCTTAGAAGACTCTGACGTGACTGGTAGAATAAACATCACTCTTTTTCGTAATAACAATGCCGGGTCTGTTGCATAGTCTTTAGCTGTATTCTATTCTGGCAGTGACTTGACTGACATTATCTACGAAATCTTTTGTACGACAAATAGCTTATGCTTATCATCAGGTTTCTAATGAATTAATGGCGTGCCCAATTTCTAAATTAACTGATTGAGTTTATTCAAATTAGTTAATACCATTATTCGTAGATACCACCTTCAAATGTCTCGTATATAAGTGATTCAAGCTATTTTACTTGTGCTAAAGCACTAGATTGCTAATTTGAGAAGTTTGAAGATTTCTGTGCAAAGTCCGGCTTAATTACAGAATTGGTTTTAACTAACTCATCTTGCTGTTTCCTAATCTAATCGACTTGTGCTTGCACAACATTGCCTCTAGAATACTGATAGTCCTATGCTTTAATTGAATCGCCAGCATTGATTATCTTGTTGTTCAATAGATTTACGAGTATGGACAGGTACTAATATTTCTCTACACTTCTGCGTGTTTGCTAATCTATAGACGTACCGAACGAGATTCCAAGTGTGGCAAACTAATCGAGTACCTATGCATATATCGTATAATCTTCGAGTAGTTCCTACATATCACCTAATAGCATCTTGATATTCTTCAAATTGATGAATGGGTTCAATGGCGTGAGAAACGCAAATTGGAAATCTTTAGACACAAGCCCGGCTTTGACATCGTTAAATTCGATAGTGTAAAGTGAATTTTTCTCAGGATTGAGTAATTCTAACGTAAATACATTATCCTGCATTGACATAACATAGTCGGCTGTAGAGTAACCAACTGATGGATCGAAAGTTATATCTATGATATTCTAGTCATTCTGAGATTCGCATATCAGATTCACATTGAATGGCTTTGTTATCTACTTATTAAATTTAACTTGCCATATGCCAGAGTATATAACGCTGCCCGATTTATCGATTATCTCTAAGTCGGTTACGTCATCTGGCAATTCTACTACATAATTGCTAGTAGGATTAATGAGCCCAAACGTTATTTTCGTGCCTACATCGAGTGGTATGCCATTGACATCCTTGATAGTCTTATTGAGCACTATATCTTGCCGCTAGAGTAATAACGTATATCTATCCTACTGTATTACGCCAGCTGGCCGCACTACTATAGTGTCATTAGGCAAATCTGTTGAGACGAACTAATACTGTGCCTCGATTGGCTGATTGCTAGAATTAGTCCATCTTATCATAGACTATGTGATTGTGCTGGTATCTAGTGAATTATCGAATATTATTCTGACTTCCTACTTCTCAGTTACTCTGTTGTTTTCTGGTATAGTTTTTATTATCTTCACTATGATCGACCTCACATCTTTGGATGCTTACAATCATAGAATAACAATTGTGACTAATAACAGCGTATAGCAACAGTATACATAAGTTATGCTAATAAGAAAGGGCCCAAATTGGGCCCCTTCATCTTACTTCACTTTGATCATTATGATATGGTCTTGCTGTATACTGGCACTATATCGTACGTCTTAACAACTGGTACGTCTTTTATAACGCCAATTGCTTTACCTTCGTACTTCGGTGCTATTGCGTATCTTTCGGTTATCTTCAAGTGCCTTATATCTCTTTCTGGGTCTCTGAAGTCCTCCGTTGTCGGGAGTTGTTCAGTAACAAGGTAACCCATATTCTAACTATCAGCTATAATTATATCTGCCTTTGCCGGCGTTGAGCCTGCTGGTGCAGTATATGGTGCAAATGGCGAGAGAATGAGTTTCAATGGCTTGCCTATGATTCCTGCTGGTATCTCTATCGATTGAATATTCCATCCTTCAAATTCCATCTTCTTACCCTTAGCCAATTGCTCTGGTTGGCCTGTGAATGTTGGGTAATTTACCAAACTGCCACGTTGTCCCTACGATTGATAGAAGAAGTTACGAAGTGTAGAATTGAACTAGAATATCGGATATGCAAGTGGGTGCATGATTATTGTATCTGCATTGAATCCTGCATTGAGGAGTTTCAATATCTAATTGATTATATCATCCATTGTCAAGCCGCCATTCGATTGTGCGTTGTAATCGAGGCCAGTACCGCCAGTTGCAAGTGTCTGTGCACTGCCAAGCAACATCTTAAGTGCCTTTGTTTCCTTCCATCTTGCAAGTGCCTTCTATGCCTCTTTAATTGCTTTGCCGAATATATCAAATCTGGAATATTTGATTGTTTCTTCGGTGATTGAGACCTTAACGCCAGCCTTACCGAGCGTTACTGTGCTGTATCCACCGCCAGCTTTGATTGTGAGTTCTGGATATTCTGTACCTTCACCGACATCGAGCGATTGACCGACGACACCAAAAATAGGCATAGAGATAACCAAACTTGGCGAATCGATATTCATAGGTTCTAGCATTTTTGTGATTATGTACTCTGGTTCCATTGCCTCCAATGCCATTTCCTGTACGACAACTGGGAAGTATGAAACGAATTCAGGCGACGTGATCAAGTCTTTAAGTTCTATCTTCTTACTTGTTCTATCAACACGCCCGTTATTCTCAATTATTTCTTTGAGCAATTTGACTTTTGCTCTATCCTCATTAGACCTCTTTATCTAATTGAGTACTTCGCTATTGCCGGCAACTATTTCAGTTACCTTTTCTTCAACTACTTCGCTAATATAATCTTTAAGATCGGCCATATATATACCTCCTTAGAACCATAACTGAATTAGTAAGCCTTTTTTGGTTGTAAGATCGATACCATCCCACAAGCCTTTTGTCGGCTCACCTGGTAATACTACATCTGGTGGATATTTGACATATTCAAGCCCGCCTGTAAATTCCTAGTCGATGCCATTGACATCGATGACTCTAACAAGTCTACCTATACCGTACTACAAGCCCTATGCCAAGTCTTCTGCGTCTGCTGGCGTTAAATCAAGTGGTACAGGGAATCCTGCATCATCGAGTGTAAGTATCGTACCAGGCGTGTATGGTAATGACTAGTGATCTGTGTCCAATGCGTAGAGTATCATTCTATCTGCCACGATTGTAAGTTGTGGCTGGACTTGATACCACGGATCCTTATTCATATCCCATTGGAACACGTCGAACATCTAAATTCCAACTGGCATACCTATCTTTACATCTGCGTCTGCTGTTGTACCGAGTTTCTTAGTAGATGTTTTACCACCGGTTACTACTGCATCTGATACTTTACCAGAGAACGAATCGATGTCGAATGTGCCAAATGCTGCATCTATTGCACTATATGAAAGTACTCCATCACCGATAAATGCTGGCACGACATAACCAAACTGGTCGAATGTGACGAATGAACCCTTTTCGATGACTATACCTTTTTCAATGAGGTAATTCCCGTCTTGCGTACTTCTCGTTTGCAAAACTGGTAGGTACGGTGCTGGTCTCATTACTATACCGCCAGCAATCCTAATGCCGTCTGAGTATTCCCTCATCTTGTACATAGGAATTGGATAGTTGTTATATACTTTGCCCATACTTCTGACCTCCTGTTATTACTTTATTCCAAAAATTTTCTTGACTGACTCGAACTAATCTAATACCGTTGTGCCCAATGGCGATTCTACCTTTTTGATGCTCTAAGTGCTATCTTCCTAAGTAACCTATTGAGCGGCCTACTAGTCTTTAGCTGGCTCTTCAGTTTTTGGCTATTCTGTGGCCTACTCTTCTTTCTTCTGTTCTTTCTCCTACTCTGGCTTAACTGTAGTATCTGGTTTGATTATTGGTTCTAATTGCTATGAGTCTTCGCTTTCGCAGTTCTCACACTATTCTAGTTCGTCGAATAGCGAGTCGACTAATCCAGAATACTCCTTATCCAGTACGAGTAGCTAATCGATAGACATATTAGTGTACTCTGCTACCAATTTCTACTCAGTTTCCTCGTCGTCCTACTCTAGTAATAGCATCTTCTTGTTAACTACTTTGTTTACCAGCTCGGATTTGAGCATGTCGTTAAGTTTTTGTACTGTCTCCTTCAGTTTATCACGCTCCGCAGTTACGGCTTTTAATTCGTTAGTTACCTTCTGCAATTCACTTTTGTATTGTGAATCTGCAGTCTCAGTTACTGAGTCTTTTACTTCATTCATACTACTTGCCTCCTTACTTGGCTATTCGTGCTAAGTTTGAACAGACTAATGACCATCTATCCTAATTGGATTGTATTGCAATTGTTCTTCGCTATCTACAGTTATATGTTCCTATGAATTTGTAGCCTACTGATATCCAACTTGTGTAGCATTTGAATTTTGGCTGCGCTATAACGGTTGTGTGTTTACCTTTTGTAAAGCAGTATTAAGGTCTACTGGTTTTATATTAACTATCCCAGCATGATCATCTGCTGGCTTATTTACGAAACTTACTTCCTCAAACGTTATTCCACGTGGTATAGAGTATACCATCTCGCCGTCTATTTTGTGACCTGGCGTATGCATACACTCGCCGACCGGCTATCCGCAATAACTACATATTAGTTCATCCTACATAAAGCCAATTGATACTGTTGTGTACACACCGTTTTTGATCTTATTAATTGCAGCCTGATCAGTTATATAGGCTTTTAGTGCAATAGCGCCATCCTAGTCCGGTGGAAAGTTAATTTCAGTGCCAAGCACCTGAGAGAGATATTCTTTATTGCCATAATACTATTCTGTGACTCTACCTATCTAGTCTGCATAGTCGTTGTGATGTATTAACACAGGCCGCTGATATGGTGTAGTCCACGTATTGAGCTATTTGATGAATTCGCTAGACAGATACTTCCTAGTATTTATAAGTCTGTTTGTATGACTTGCTATAAGTGTTATTTCAAGCTAATCGCTATCGAAGTCTTCAAGTTTCTTTGGTAGCGGTATGTGAATTGAATATTTTTCTGACATACTTGCACCTCACTTATCGTTTTACTTCGGCATCTGGTTCTTGCCAGTTGGATTATTGTTCTTTGGATTTTCGTTTGAAGGCTACTGGCTCTGCTACTGACTCTGCTACATGCCAAATTTCTACTATTGCACGCGATTGACATACATATCTTGTCGTTCAGCATCTGGCACTGGATTCATATTAAGCATCTTACGCATCTCGGTTTCAGTGATCTACGAATGTTCGTATAGGTACACTGCGTTGTTCTGCTTTTTAATTAACAAATCTACATCAGGCTCATTGAACATGAATATAGGCATCTAATTGCCCAATTTGAGTGGGTCGTATCCAGCGTCCATTACTAGATGTACTAACAAGTTAGAATTAATCTGCTATGCGAATGTACGCTGGAAATCTCGGGCACGCATATACATAGTCTCAGTAGATTCATTAGCAGTCTATCTATTAGCAGAACCAGATTCACCAAACATAACTGATGAGATACCTAATGCGCCAAATACCCTATGTCTCATTCTGTCGTACAGCAGTATGATGTCTTGCAATAAGTTAGTAGACTTGACTTCCAATGAATGATTACCAGGTGCCACGATTATGCCGTATGGCGATGTAGCTTCTAGAATCTACTTTGCATCCAATATTTCTTGCTGACTTACTACTGGCGAGTTGGCATCGCCTATTTTATACATTGCTTCAAACAACTAACCAGACGAGATTATATCGTCCATGAGAATTTCTAAACGACGTAACATTAGTACATCATCGATCTACTCAAAGAAGAATGGGCGGCCGAACCCTGTGAAGAGATCGTAGTCGTACTATATATGTAATACGTCAGTCTACTTAAATGCCTTACCACCAGATGCAGATACGTTCTACTCGTTCCACTACATTGATAGACTGGATGAACGTTGCAACTATGCGAAATCCTGGCTATAGTTGGTTACTGTACCTTTACTATCACGTGAGATGGACATCATAACTGATGGAACTGGGAATATGCCCTAAATTGGGTCAAGTTGCTTGTTGTCATACTTGTAAGACTTGCCAGTTGTGAATCCTTTATCTCGTGCATAGATGGCAAACTAGTTGCCAGTCTATATGAAGTCTTTTAGCAATTGCCGAACTATGAATTCCATTGTGCTGCCAGTGTTGAATTCAATTTCTTTGATTCTCAATTCTATCTTCTGTTGAAGAGCTTTATCGCTAGATACAATTTGAAAGCCGGAATTTAGGCATAGTTCTGTATACATCTATACCTACTGCTTAATTATCGAGTCTGCTTTATATAGCTTGTATCCTTCGAGGATAGAGCCATTGAATTCAAATCGCTGCCCGCCACCAGATTTATTGCCTTGCTGGCTCATCAATATTGGTGGCTTAACTTGCTAATCTTTATTGCTATCTTTATGTCTACCGAATCCAAATAGTGCCATTATTTACCTCCAAAAATTGTGCCGGCTTATTAGTTTACTAGCCAGCAATTTGATCAAATATAGATTCGCCAAAGTTCATGATCTTAATGAGCGAGAGTAATAACTACTTATATACTTCATCACTGCCAAGTTTGGCCTCTATTTGGTCTTTGATCTGATTCTCAGTTAACTCAGATTTTAGTTTCTACGGATCGTTAGCACATATTTTAACTAACTATTTAATCTTCTGAATTTCCATCTTAAATAGATTTACAAATTGTCGTATTGCAGACTACACTTGCTTAAAGTTAACTAGATTTGGTGGCTCAAATGAAGATGAATCAAGCTAGCCAAGCTATTGAGTTTCAAAGCTGATTAGCGTATTAAATAGCAATTGAGTTATATTAGTTATTAACTTGACCTACATTGTGTTAAGATCGAAATTAAGCGCGACTTTGTAGATCATATTCTACATAGCACCACACTTCTAGCATTGTGCAGACGGCTCGTCTACTCTAATTAATTGATCCACTATGAAACCTATATAGTTTCTAAACTATTGCCCGCCATTGTTGGCTGGATATTTAATTATTAGCCAGTTGTACTATTTGTATAATCGATCAACTAGATATGCACGATCTTCAGGTGTGATATTCTTATACTTATTTGGTATAGCCTATGCATTCTACTAGATCGAGAGCTACTAATTCTGCTATATGACATCTATCTAAGAAAAGCCTGACATATTAGATTCGAACTACTGTCTAATTGATATTTCTGTAGGGCTGCCGGCCTACTACTACTAATTTTGTAGCTACTAGCCAGGCAGGCCTTGATAGCTATTAAGTGCAAGTGTTTGTGCTATTACATTAACATCTATCTGGCCCATATTAGCCTTATACTGACTGATTTTATTTTCTAATTTAGACACGAACGATTCATCATTGCATAGTTCCTTTGCAACCTACGAATAGTTCTAAAGCATAACTGAAGTGTTAACAATCTAATCTGCAGTTTGATATACTGGCTCACCTGTCTATTTAACCTACTATGCTGATAATAACTCTTTATATGGCCCTTCATCCTACTGTAGTATAACACTTTTTATCTGCTCTACATATTTGGCTTCCAAGAATGAGTACAGCCACTAGATTAATTCATCAGTGAAATCTTCCTGACTACCAGTGCACTCGAACTAACGCTTATATGTGCTTAACTAGATAGAGTATGTGTCTATTATATATTTAGGATCGAAGCCCAACTTAGTGGTTGAGTAGTCGTAATTGCCTACAACTTCTGAAGTCTGGCCTACAGAGAATGACAGTTCCTTTGAAATCTATTGCTCATCTATTTTAATTGGAGATATAAATTGCTATACACGTTCGTCTACAAATAGTTTGGCTTGCATTAGTAGCTAAACCATCTATTGTGTTATGAATAGTGCCATTAGGTTATATAATAGCTAAAATATCGACGGTGTTTGTGTATTGAACTACCACTCTGCAATTATAATGATGTTAAACACATCTTCAACTAGTGTAAGATGCTGATCAATTGCACGAATTAAGCCATCGACTGTATCCCATATCTTCTTGTTGTTGAGAAATTTATCTAATTGTTCTGCAGGCAGTGTAAGTATATAATTCATTTTCTCAAGCGTGCGTTTGACAAAGATAGGTGCATTCTACTAAACTGGCTTATAGAATCTACGTTGGCCATTTTCTGTTATGCCTTCGATTACAAGCTCATTATACTATAGTGCAAACTATAAGATGAATACTCCAAGATTCTATACACAGCACTACTTTTCTGATGATAATATATCATTTAGTAGGTCAGCAAACTAATTAGTGTCATTCAGGAAATCTTGCAATTGCCCGGTCTAACGTTCTTCAAGAGCGGCACTAGTATTTTGAAATGCAATGGAATCTGATAACGCTGGCTCTACAGATAACTACTACTCGTATGTGTTTGCTGCGATTTTGCCTATTTGCTAACCAATTACTTTACCAACTTCCTATTTTGAATCGCTGTTATCTAGCTGCCCTATAAGTATCTACTACTACTATTGTGTGTCTGGATTAGCAAGCTGTGTATATGGTACATTTATTTCCTCGAATGGTTCAGACGAGCCGTAAATTAGGGCCTTCTAATCTGAACGCTGGTACTTACCAAGTTTATACACTTTAGTTGACTAGCCAATCTAATTGTTTAGGCATTTAAGCATATTTACACCTCAGTCTAATGGCTTTTTGCCAGCCATTTTGAGAGCTATATCTATAGAGTCTTGTTTTCTGACTTTCCCATCATACGTGTAAGGATCGGCCTTTACTTCCTTTATAAACTTATCTTTACCGCTAATTGCAAAGACTTCTTTTACTTTGAAAATTGGGCACATATGATATTTTTGCATTACCAAGATTCTGTGTATCCAATGTTCGTACACAGTAATCGTAGGTAGGAAGCCAAAAGGCTTAAAACCAAGTATGTTTATATCTCGCATACTTTTGAATATGAGATTTATTACATCCTCAATTACGCCAATTGTGTTTCTTAGTACGACTCTAGCTAGATCAAGTTTGCTATCAGGATTGACAAGAAGTTTTAAGAATAATAGTGTAGACCAATCTTGTGACATGGTACACTACTAGACCTCGACATTCTATTCGCCGGCAGACTAGTTAAGGTCTTTCATTACTTGTATTAAATTAGACTATTGTAACTTAGCACGATCTGACTAATCGAAGTTATCTATGCACTAGCCCCAGTTATCTTTCATGCGACACTATTCGATCATATCGCTAGTAGTCTAGCCTGGCTTTTGCCATTCTTCGTCAGTCTCAAGGCCAGTTACAACGCTAACTCCATCGCTATATAACAGCCCTGCGGTAGCGTCATCTGTTAAGTAGAGCTAACCTTGATCTGTTAACACCGGAATTGGATTAAGCTAGCATACGATCTACAATTTTGGCGGCATATTTGCTGTAGTGTAAATCTTGATCTAAGTGTAAACATCCTTGTATTTTACCTGTAGATCGTGATCGTTTGGATCGGATATAGCACGGATTTTCTTTAACTAATCTACCTACTATGCGTCGGTTACGTTTATATCGAATGCCTACTTATCCCAACTTGAGCTTATTCGCATATCTGCGATCGTATTGAATTTCTTTAGTGCACTCTTATTTGTCTATCCTAGCTATTCTGCGGCCTAATCGAATATTTCGGCCACTGCCTGTGCCTTAGACTTGTCGGTTATATTAGTTTCATATTGTTCTGTTGCGTCTGTAGAGTGTTTCAAAAAGCCTATCTTGCGAGCCATTGCGCATCCTCCCATACATCTTCTCTAATTTGGATGTTGAACTCATTTTGCCTTTGCCAATGTACTATGTCACTTCAGTTGGTGCCTACGTGTAATTTCCTGATACACTATCTTTTACCATCCACATGCCATAGAGCTAAAGCATGAGCTATTCCAATTGGTGCACGTTGCCTTTTGAATATTTTGGCTATCCACCATCTGAGATGCCTGTGAATATGTAATTCCTCATCTGACCTACAAGCTGCGATTTGGTATCTAACTTCTTAGGTAAGATCAACGAGTTTGACTCTAAGAATCTGGACGTAATCTGGACTAGTAACTGCTTCAAGTGTACCTGCCGCATATCTCTAGTTATAGGATCGTACTGCTCTATAGTCTAGCCGAAATAAATTGGCGTGAGCTAAGTTAGAAATTTCTGATCGTTATTCTCCACTCCGTACCTTCTGAGCTACTGGATTTGCATATTGCCAAATCCCTCGTCTACCATTATCTTGACTGGATTGTACTAATGGTATAGGTCTATTATCTTATCAATTGCCACAAGTTGCGTGAATTCAGAAGGATTGATTTGCACAAGATTACATACTCTGAATTTCTGATTGTACGCCTCCCATCTGACAACGACTATCTGCACACCTGCGGCCTATTCGTTCCAATCTATGCCCATAGTATATGTTGCAGGCGGTATATGCAGCGGATTATCAAATTCATAATCTTCAAGCGACTAGTCGATAAGTTTATTAGGGAACACGCCTGACTCTTGCATTGAAAACAGAGCCAGGATTTCACGTTCATACTGCTCTTTAGTCAGTGTGCGTTGAAATTCAAGGTCGGTTTCTGGATCGTAAGTATCAAGTTGCTGATATGGATAATAAAGTTCTTTGTAAGCCTAATCATTGCACCACTGATAGAAATAGCTTTTACCAACATACGGAGTGGAAGAGACAACTAGTCTAGTACTGCTATTAGACTAAATCAATGGGAAAACGGCGGCAATTGCAGATTCGCTGACGTAGTCCTACTCGTCCATTATCAGTAGGTCTGCAGTTTGCGATCTGACGCTCGTACCATCGCTATCACCAGTAGTAAGACCACGTATAACTGATCCGTTCTTCAACTGTATTTCATATGGATTTTTCCTATACACATTCAATCCGCGCGTTGATATTTTAACTATACTCTCTTTCAACAGCTCGGAGTTACGTATCATTATATCCATCTTATCGAATAGTTCTTTAACGTGTATATCACGTGGTGCAACTATCCTTATTTGCTAATCCTAATGTGTAGTTGCATACCAAAGCTAATAGATAGCCATAGCGTGCGATTTGCCCTAACGTCTAGATACTCTGAGCACTTTTCTATCTGCAGTGCAACTGAGAAATTCCTTTTGGAATTGCCTAGGCTCGATATTCAAAATGATGCTAGAGAAGAAATATGGATTCTATGCAACTTTATCTAACGGGTCGCCATTAGGCTCGAAATAATCTTCTGGCAATGGTTTACACGACACATCGAAATCGAGGCCTTTATCTAGCGTATGATAGACTACGCAATCTACACATATCTAATTTAATTTATAATCAACGCCCAATTTGCGGCGCTAATACTCTTCCTACTAATCGTAATTGGCAAAGTAATTTGGCCATGTATTCTTCACGAAAATCCCTCCGTCTCAGCGTTAAATTAACACATAGTTTCAGTTTGTTAATTCAAAGACGTGGAGAGGAGCGTGAGTTAAGTGTAGAACATTGAGGTTAAAGCTGATTAGAGTATACTGCCATAGCGTGTAATGAAGAAACTTAGTAAAGAGTTAGTAAACCAATTAGAATAGAACTAGCCTGAATTTGAGTTGGGGCAATTGTCAACACTATAGTTAATTTGCAAAGGCACTGAGAAATGCCCATATAAGGGCAGATGCCCAATTACAGATGGGTTGCCAGGCGAATCGTGCCCGTTGGAACTGCTTTATTAGCGGAGGTGGTATAACGAGTATACAGATAGTTTCTAGGTATAGCAGAATGATAAACAGTAGGCCTCACTTATAAACAGCCTAGTTGCCACAGAATTGCAGCTTATGAGATAGCAGTAGCAATTGTAGTATGATGGGATGGAAGAGCTAGTTATAACTGAGAGTGAGTAGGGCAAGAAGATAGAGAAAAAACTACATAGCATATATCAGCTAGTAGAGAATCTGGAAAATAGAAAGCTCAAATTGCTTAAGAGTCTAAACGAGCTATATGGCGGCCAATCAGTTAATATTGTTGGTGATTTGAGTTCGGTATTGTCTAAATTCAATAAGGATAAGAAATAAAGGAGGTAATATATAATGGCTCGCATTGGTAAGGTGATAATGCCTATAGTAGGAGAGGTAGCAACAGAGGAACTTGCTGAATGGTAGGGTAAAGGCAGGAAATCAAATCCATTTTTGAATTTCCTTAGTGTAATAGTCGGCGTAAAAGGTTTTCAATAGCGTAAGGCAAGATAGGAAATGCCACAAACAGCTACTAAATAGTAGAAATTTATGCATAATTTCATTTCAACTGTTCTAAGCGACGATGTTGCACAGCCAGTATAGCGTCTACGTGGAGTAGTAAATAGAATTGCTGGTGAATCAGGCCAGAAACTAACGAATTTCTTCAAAAGTGTGGACGAAATATTTGGTAGTACAAAAGATGATATAAAAAAAGTATTTGGCGATGTGAAAGACGAAGAAGTTGAAAAGTATGCCTAGGCTATTTAGAAAGTTAAAGGTAAACTTGACCCATTTCGCAAGAAAGTTGAAACTATGTAGTCAGAATAGGAACGTAATCGTGGTGGTAATATAGTCACAATGCTAAAGACGTAGGATGCAGCAACACAAGAAGCAGATGTGTTATAGAAAAACTTAATTGGTGATCCAGATACATTTAATAAAATGGATAAATACGAGCAAGCAGTTTGGCTCAAATTGAGAGATAAAGCTAACGAAGCCGGCGTAATTGGCAAGTACGAAGGTGAATAGATAATTAATGATGGCGGTAGACAAGTAATTAATCAAGCTGGTAAACTAACTGGCAATCCTGGTATATTAGAAGAACTTTAGGGCTTTGGTCAAGCAGATCGTAAATAGACAACGTAGGCTCTTGAAAAATTATCAAGTGTGGCAAGTGGGCAGGGCACAATTTAGGGACTTGCTAATAAGCCAAATTAGGATTTCTACAATAAAATGACGTGGGAACAATTCAATTCTGGCATTAACCGTTATGAGCGAGCACCAGCAGAAATGCTTGGCAATGCAGCAAATAAGGTGCAACAAGCATACTCTGGTGGCATTTTCAAACGAGACTAGAGTGGTGTTATAACTAATATAGACGAAGTATTGTCAGATATCGATCCAACTATGCGAGGACAGTTAGCAGGCACTATAAATGACTTTGATACTAAATGGAATAGTTTTGTGTCAGGCATTAATCAAAATAACATAAAGGAAGTAGGAGACTTTGATAAGTTATGGTCAAGCACATTTGGCGAAGCAAAATACATAGAAGGAATTGATAGTATTGATAAGGCCACGGATATGGATAGAGTATACAGCTTTATGCGTAATAAAATGTTTGATAAGGAACATCAAGGTGATGTAACTAAATTTGCGCGTAACGGATATAATCCAACGGCAGACGATATGGGTATTATGGCAAAATCATATATAAACAGTAAATTTAGCAAGCCGTTTTATGAATACAGCCGGACTTAGGTAAATAATGATTTTAATAAGCTGTATAAAGATATAGACTCTGCGATTGGTTATAGAGGTTTCGATAAGGTAAAATATAACGCACTGGCATATAGTAACTTAGCAATTCCAATAGGCATTGTTGGTGCTATAACTACGGGAGTTGTATAGTCAAATTAGGGCGTGCATAAAACTGCATACGACGAATTCTAGTTAGGTAAGATTTACACTAGCCAGCGAGGTTATTGATAAGGCAAATAACTTCAATTAAGGAGTTGCTATATGGCTAACGATCGCTTTAGATTTAATAGTGCGCCATTTATGTTTCAGCTAAATAATTAGCAATTAAATGAAGAAGAGCTTCGTAATCCACATCAAGTTGCTAAGACCGTTTTCAATATGGGCATGGGCATGGCAATTGGTGTGTTTGGTGAGTCTGTATTGTCTTATAACTTCATGTAGACTGCAGGCTAGACTGTGCCGCAGAATTGGTGGCAGAAATTTGTTGGATTTCCAACCAGTTCTACGTAGTTGACACCTCAAAACCTAGAGAAACTAGGCTAGCTTAAGGAATATATGCCTAGTGCATACTCTACTACGTTGTAGTCAAATCCGCTGATGTTCGATTAGGATACTGGTAAGGATATAATAAATTGGTATGTCAATCATCCGGAACTTGATAGAAACTATGCCACATGGAAAATAAGTGGCGAGGCAATTAATTAGTAGTCTATATGGCAGTACGAGTTAGGTAGGGGCGTAGTAGAACAATTAGGCCCAGATTAGATCAAAAGATTGGGCTTGAATAGAAACATAAACCTAATGTCTAAATCAGTACAAGAAGAGTTGAAACAATATTAGCTAAAAAAAGGTTATGAGCCACAGTAGGGCTATAAGTGGTGGAGTAAATTATTCGGCTGGGATAAATAGAATAGAATTGCACAGACATACTAGGATTTCTAGGTTGAGCAGGCAAAATAGGCCGGCAAAATTGTTGATGATTAGTAGTAGATAGAGTTAAAAAATCAAATGACTAAGATGCTAACTAATCAAATAGGTTAGCATACTATTACTTCAGTCTTAACAACAGGCTGGCAAGCATGGAATATATCGCAAACGATTGCAGGAATAGCAATGGGTGTATATGGAGTTTAGTAGATTAGTCAATAGTAGTATGAGTCTAGAGAATTGAAACGAAAATATCGTGTAATAGGATAGATGGGCAATTATGCCGTCGTTAACGATAAATCAATGTGGTATTCAAAAGCAGAATAGCAGATTATGCAATATTCTCTTCAGCACGCATATGACCTTAAAGCCCGCGTATCAGATACACTAGTTATGAGCAATCCGTACAAGCAAATGTACTAGTCCTACTGACCTAGTGAGGTGATCCAATGAATCCATTAGATGTAATATACTAGTAGTTCAATTCAATTCGCACGCTAAGTAATGGCTCATTTAACTATGGCGGCGAATTAATGCAAAGTATATATGAAACAATAGTATAGCAAGGTAATGCCGCACGCAATGGTTAGGATGTTGTTGAAGAATAGCTTGGCAATTAGTATGGTTAGTTCTTATCTAGCGGCAGATACTAGAAGATTCGGAATCCTATTAGAATTGGTAGACAAACTAATCCTGACGATCTGTTCAATAGGTTTGGTTAGTAGCTTAGAGACGAACTTGATCAGCAGATAAATAATCTTCAACAAGGCGGATAGGGTCAGGCTCAGCAGATACTTAATCAGCTAAACGACATACGCCAGAATATAGATAATGTACTAAACAATAGGGCGACATATAATACATTTAATAGCAGAGTTACTCAACTGCATAACTAGGTCAGTAGTGCACGAGATGTAGTAACCAGAGTAGATGATGCAATGCAGTCTAGAAATTTTGTTGAAAATCTGTTAGTCAGAATTTCTGGCGGCACTTTGACTCTCGATTAGTAGTATATAAGCACTGATACTGCAACTCGTATATTAGATCAAATAGATTACAATTAGGAATTTGGCCAGAACGCAGATTTGTAGCGTATGGCTGGCAATGCATTGAAATAGACGTTGAGTAAATATAAGGGAGATTACGTATCGCCAAAGAGCCTGTACTAGGACGTGCAGGGCTTTTATCAGGATATACAAAAGAGTAGAACAATCATTTCAAATAGTACTGTAATCAATACGGCGGCAGATAAACTTAATAGCTAGTATAATACAATCCAGCAGCGATTTGAAACTCTGTATCAAGGCACTGCCAATCCATTTACTTCTGTGCAAGTAACAGAAGGTGATGACGTATCAAGAGTAATTAAAAATATGTTTGGTGCAGTGCAGCTTGGCAATAATCCTAAGAACTTGCAAGCTGATACTGTAGATCGTTCTAAATTCATTAATAAGCTTGAAGGAGTTACGATTCCAGCTGGTGAAAATAATGTAAATATAGACTTAGCACGGTCATAGTATCAAGATTTCGTTTTGTTTCGCAATACGCCGGCAAATCAACCAATTACGTAGCAAGACTTGTCACTTCACTAGCAGCAGATAATATAGCAACAAGTAGCTAGATAGCAATAGACAGGCGGTAATTTGACTGAAGACCAAGTAATTTAGGGCTTTAGACGAAATGCTCAAAGCTCTATAACAGACCTATTCACGGCCTATGGAGTACAATTCTAGCCTACTGAAAAGCTAGTATAGCAAGAAAAGTAGAAGTTAGAGAAATAGAATGTCGCTGGTACATAGGTCGATATGTTCAATAGAATCAATTAGGTTATTGGCACGTCGCAGAAACATATGCGTTAGATGTAGTAGACAACTAACGTATAGGAAATATAGATGATAAGTTTCTACACTCAATTGGGTGCGCGATTAGACCAAAACAATTCTCAACAGTATACAGATGTGAATCAGCAAGTTGAGCAAGCCTTGTTGGGCCAGAATGGCCAAAATAGAGGAATTGATCAAATTGCAACAGCTCTGTAGCGTGACTATGAGTAGTAGGGTTTTGGTAATCTAAATGAGGCTGAAGTAAGAACAGCACTAAGCCAATGGCTTGAAGAAGATATCTTGCCATATGGCCGCAAGATAGTTAATAGTGAAAACACAAAATTAGGTTATTTCTTATCTAGGTATGATAGATATGTTCAACAGAGATAGTAGTCTGGTGCAAATTAGAATGTTTAGCAAGATATACAAAACATACTAAACGAAATAGAAAATTAGCGTGCCGCGTTTAATGCTACAGGCGACGTTAATTAGTTCAATAGAGAGCTTGCTAGAATAAACGCAAGTAATAGAGAGTTACTTGAAATGCTTGCGTATATGCCTGATATGTACGAAGATGTAACTCAGAATGTTGCTATATCGCTCTACTCTAGGTTATCGAAATTGCCAGGCATACAAGGCAATACGTCGGCATTGGAGCAGATGAACGTATTCTAGAACACAGTTTAGTAGCATACATACTACAGCTTAAAGACTGTCGGTTAGTTTGATGACTACATGTATAATTTCCTAGGCCCAAATTCTGATAAGGTAAGAGAGCTATAGAATTTACTACCAAGAACTTGGAATCCTACATCAACAGTAGTTACTGAGGCCACAAATTTCTAGCAACGCATGAAGAGCCTTACAACTGGCAATAAGACTATGTTAGACCAACTTCGCGGTTGGATATAGGAAGAGACCAAATCTGGCGAGCCTTCATTAGTTTCTGATTTGATAGCAAGATTATCTAGATACTAGCATTCAAACGAAGTAGCAAATCAGCCATTAGGTCAGCAGATAAATCAGATTCTAGGCGATCTGACGCCAGAAAATGAATGGTTCAAGTTATATTAGCAATCTGAACAGTTATAGTATCAAATAGGCGACGTATTAAATAGAAAGAAACAGCAGCCCAGAAACTTAAAGCGAGAACTGTTAGACGAGATACGTCAACAGTTTAGTGGTATTCAGGGCGGACAAGAAGCATACAACGAAATTGAGTAGCAGTTAAATGAGAGTGCAAATATTCTAAATGCCGGATTTAGAGCTAGCACATTTCATGGAGCAGTATTGTCACGCGTAAATATCGCCGGCTAGGGTTAGCTTAATCAGTTAAATGAATATGCAAATTAGCTTGCTGGCATTCAACAGTTTCAGTACTCGTTCGTTGATAGGTAGCCGCAAATAGGTAAGGGCATAATGAGCCTTGCTATTAGTGACGTACAGAAAGTCTTGGATAAATAGGCTAACGAGCCTGTCTATTCGCTTACTGTAAGTATCTTAGCTGATTAGGTAAGAAGTAAAAAGCCTTGGACAAGTGCCGCAGATATAGATTACCAGACTCTATCGATATTCTAGACATAGTTTGAAAATCCATTTCTATAGCATCCAGAACTGATAAATAAAGATTACGTCAATAATCTGCTTGCTGGCAGCGGTATGACATTTGACAGTTTGAGCTCACCTAATCTAACTGACCAAGGCAGAAAAGACTTCTTCAGAGCAATGCTGTATGGCATGTATAAGAATGTATAGCAGAATGCAAGCCC
>Ga0208824_1000407_pt1 | contig 47149 bp, 52 predicted proteins | sample AD_JPNTR3_MetaG_FD_184447 | JGI IMG/M metagenome (GOLD analysis project Ga0208824, IMG submission 184447) | Active sludge microbial communities of municipal wastewater-treating anaerobic digesters from Japan - AD_JPNTR3_MetaG (SPAdes) (version 2) | ecosystem: Engineered > Bioreactor > Anaerobic...
TTAGAGGATTAATATGCCAGAGATACTTAAAACATTATCAGAATTAGATGTAAAGGTTTTCTCGATTAGTAAGAAAGACAATGGTATTATAGAAATAGCATTAGATATAGTTTCTTATACACAAAAAAACTGTACAATTAATCAGTTCCAAGTTAAGATGGCTGATGGTAATTGGTATCCTTGTGCTTATAATGCCGCTGATTTAATTAATATTGAATTAACTAATGAGGTAACACGTGTAATACTAAAATGGAATGCGTTATACGATTTGGGTTGTATGCGAATGAGGGATAGTGTAAGTATTAGATTTTCTTTTATTGATAGAATACCAGAAGAAGGAGTGGGTAGGGATACTGGTTTCTATTACCTTAATATTAAAGATGTTAATTTTACACATCTACTTATTGAAAAATTACCACCTTACTTTGACCCATATTTAAGATTTGAGTTTAAGATGAGGGCTATAAATCATAAATGCCATAGTCATTATCAAATAGAAATAGACACATCTCCAGTATTTAATTCTCCCGATTACCGCATCTTTGATAGTATGAATAATCCTGAGTATTGGTTAGCTGATAATGAGGCATTTCCCGTATATGGTGTAAAGAATAATATTGCCCATAAGATTGTATTCTTTAATCCTGCGCTAACTAGTTACAGTATAGGAAAATATTATTATCGAATAGTACCAATAGTATTTACTAACTGGGTTGTTATTGAAAATCCCGTTGATGGTTTAGTACTCATTGGTAACAATATTGATGTAAATGGGTATGTTATAAATTTTGAAAATGAGTGAGGTGAGTATGGAAAATGATGAAAAAAAATATTGTAAGATTTCTTTTAGTGGTTGGTTAAATCTACTTATTACTATTGTTGGTATAGGAATAATGATTTATGTAATGTCATTGAGAGCTTCTGATATGAGTTTGTCTAATCTAAGTGATATACAAAAACTAAAAGAACAAGTTGAAAAACACGAAGTATCAATCGCTGTAATTCAGCAGTCTTTACAAAACATACAAGATAATCAGCAAATTCAATCGGCTGATATAAAAGAACGATTTAAAGAACTGAATAATAAGATTGATGCTTTACCTAAAAAAATGGAGACAAGATGAAGATAAGAAGGTTTATCTTGGCGGCATCTGCTATAAGGGACATAATTGAAGAGTATTATAGAGATACTCGATTGGGTTCGGATGGTGGCAGAAAGCTGACCAAAACAGAACAGAAGAACTTAGCCTATGCTTGCATAGAAGCTATTGTTTATGTTGTGGTTGGTAAAGAAACAAATAAAAAATAGGAGGTTGTTATGATGGATTTTTTAAAGAATGCGTTTCAATCTGACGTTATTGCGGGGGTTGCCAATGTGCTAATTGTCTTAGTGCCAGCAATCGCTACTTTCTTTCTTGGTATGAAGAAATACAGTAACAAAGCAAAACTGTATATGGGGCTTGTAAAAGAATGTATTGATTTACTGGATGCTATATCAGATAGTTTGCAGGAGAGTAGCGAATCTGGAAAGAAAATTAGTAACAAAGAAATGAGTCGAATAATGAAAGAAATAAAAGAGATAGAATGCAAGTGGGAACAGATAAGACATAAAGAGGTTGCGAATGAAGAATGTTCTAATTAAGAGGGTTTGTCATAATAACGATGGTGTATTTGGGGTTATGATGATAGAAAATAATCCTAGATTTGTTACTGTCGAGCCCAAGTGGTTGGGTAATTATAAGAGTATATCTTGTATTCCTGTGGGTACATATACTTGTAAGATGACTAAATCTCCACGCTTTGGAGAGACTTACGAGATTACTAATGTGCCAGACAGAAGTAATATTCTTATTCACTGGGGTAATTTTTCTCGTGATACTGAAGGTTGTGTTATAGTTGGTAGTGGATTTGATTATGATTTGCGAAATGGTTCTTACATAACTAATTCGGTAGATGCTTTTAGGCGGTTTATGAATTTGATGCAGAAAGAAGAATTTACTCTTGTTATTGAAGATGTTGATAAAATATCGGTATTACAAGAGAAGACAAAGAAGGGTGGAAAAAGTTGAGTGAAGAAGCCAATAAAAGATTGAGAAAAGAATGCCCGCTATGTGGCTCTACGTTGAATATGCGAGGAGTTCGTAATAATGCCCAACGTTACGTCTGCCCTAAGTGTAGGAAATGGTTTACCGCTGGTAAAAACACCGATATAGAAATATTGAAGGACAATCCTGAGAGGTTAGTATTCAATAATTTCAAGGAATTTACCAGAATGGTAATACTATCAGATATGCACTGTGGACATTTTTTCGGACTAACTCCTGAACAATGGCATCTAAGATTACTAACTGGGAATAAAATTCCTGTAATTGGCGGGAATGCAGATGACCAAGAAGCTATTGCTGAGTTTCAGCGACAGTCTTGGAACTGGTTCTGCGATACTCTAGATTCCATTAAGCCAGTAAATATACTTGTAGTTAATGGCGATGCTATTGATGGACGTGGAGAACGTAGCGGGCAGACTGAATTAATTGCGTCTGATAGACTTACTCAATGCAATATGGCGCAAGAAGTTATTAGGCAAGTAGATGCTGAAAATATCTATATGACTTATGGGACACCATATCATACTGGTAATATAGAAGATTTTGAAAATGTGATAGCCAATAATTGTAATGCGCATTGTATAAGACCGCATTTAAGACTAAAGGTGCGAGATACTGTATTTAGTATTAAGCATTACGCTCCGCATAGTAACGCTACTTATGGATTTGCCACACCTCTATTGAGAGAGGCGGTAGATAAAATGTTAGATGGTATCTATGATGGAGAACAGTATGATGTAATTGTGAGAAGTCATATTCATCGTGGTATCTACATTGATAGTGCGGGAATGCCGAAAGTAATAATTACGCCAGCATTGCAGTATGGTTCTAAATACGGTCGTAAGCAATTTCGCACTAATCTATCCTACGGTTTTACTGTGATAGATGTATTTAATAACAATGTAATCCATAACAAGTTTTATACTGTTAGTGTAAAACCTAAAACTGAACAGATAATATATGCGTAACGAATTAGAAAGGATGTTAGATGATGGTATTCCGTTCTCTAAAGCTAAACAAGTATTAAAGGGACGACGTGATGATAGTCGTAAGAGAGATGAGAAACGTTATAAAACAAGAATAAAAAAACAAAAAAGAGGAAAACGATGATAAAGATAAAAATTAAGATTAAAGGCAAATGGGTAGAACTTACACCACAAGAGTTTACAGAACTTAGTCGTGAGATTTTGGGAATATTTAATGACAATAGTAAAATTCCTACACTTCTGCCACCATATCAGCCAGATATAGCACCATATAAGCCAGAGGAAATACCGTATAAACCAGATATATATCCGTATTATCCAGATGTAGTTCCCTATACGCCATACACACCACGTATTGCACCATCCACAGCACCATTTACACCATATATACCCCTATATACTATTACGTGTAGTTCAAAAACTTTTGATTCTTCAGGTATGGCTAGGAGTTAATATGTGGACTATAATTTTAATTATCAGTATATTGGTTTGGGCATTATCTCGAGGGTGCACTGAGGGATATAAGTGGGCAACCGATGAACGCTGTGAGAATAATAGGTTTGTATGTGGTAGATTTGAGACAAATCCACACGCTTTTTTAGATTACCATTCGTGGCGTTATGTAGAAGCTATTACCTATATTGTGGGTTTATTAGTTGCATCTAAATTTGAATTATCTTTATGGTTATTTTTAACAATATTTGGAACTTATTTATTTAGTATCTATGCTATTTACGAGAGGGTATTGAATAAGATTGTGTATGATAAATACTGGTATCCCCAGAAGGGAGACTTCTATATCTTTGGTTTCAATATCAAAAATAGTTCAGCTAGAGAAAGGTTCTTTATTGTTTTAGGTTTAGTATTGGCGTTAATTGGCATATTGAAGGGATTATAAATGAGTAGAATAATTTCCAAGTCAACTAATTTTTTACGTGGTTCATTTTGCGGGACAGACCCGATGGATATTCCTGAAGATGGGGCGTATAGTATTGTTAATGCCGAGATGAATCAAAGTCTTGGAATAGTTTCCTCAATGCCAAAGGATAAGTGGGTAGATACTATTACTAATACTGAAATTCCCATTAATACCTCAATGAAAGTTATGGATTCCTATATCTATAAGTATGATAATTATCAGATACAATTAATAATTTACAGAACAACATCTGACAATTATACAATGTGTATAATTTATGAGTGTGGAACTGATGTGCAGAAATATAATGTGACAATAGCTCCAGCTGATTCATATACATTTATTCAGTCTCCAGATGGTAGTGTGCGTATAATTGCCAAGAGTGGGAATGCGGTAAAAAATTATTACTTTAAGTGGGGTGGATATAAAAGACTGGCATATACAAAGCATACATTAGAAGCACCTCTCTATATATTTGAAGAGAATAAGATAGATACAATGCTTTATGATGGTGCTATTTCAAATGTGGTTGTAAGTGGTGATTATAGTTATGCAATAGCAGAAGGCGGGCATTACATATTAAAGTGTAAGAATAACGTTAATGGTATTGAAAGTATTAGAGAATCTTATTCATATACTTATTTTACTCATCCTGTAAGAATAAGAATTAGTTCTGGTTTTCTAATGGTATTAGATGATATAGAAAAAAGAATAAAAATAATAAACGCAGATTATCGTTTTGGTACTAGTGATGAGTTAGTAAAAGATTTGGATTTGTGCACTATATTTTCAGGTATATCAACATATAGTATTATACCTAATTATATGCTAATGGACTTTGATGGTATGTTTGAGTACCTAACTTTTACATTTGCTTTTATTTATGAGGGTAGTGACCGTAGTTTACTAGGAATGTTTAAATATGGAATAAGTTCAGGAACAACTACTCAAATGATTGTTTATCAACTTAATGATGTAATAGAAGAGAGTGGATGGCAAAACTCATATTCCAATAGACATTTTACAGATGGTTTGTCTTATGGTGCAGGTTATATACCACGAATGGAAACTGGTGGAACAGATACTACTGGTGCTACAAATTGGTGGGCATCTGGTAGATTAAATATGTCTTATGATAATAATGGTACGAGAATTTCTAATTATGGCTGGAGTTGTGTAAAAATTATAAAGACCTCGTTCAGTGGAAATACATATTTCTTAGTTACTGTTGGTTTAAATGGTTTGAAGTCTCCCATTCCTTTTTCTATTCCAACTGATAAAACTCACGGAAGTATTATAACTTATTGTGTTAAAGATTCTGGCGGCGTATTTGCTTCTGATGCTATTTCTACTTTTAGATTTACCGATGGTATTGGATTCAAGGGTTTTGCTCCCATAGCATTTCCACAAGACAAATCAATACCTGATGCTGGAGTTCATACTTTTTCTTTAATAATAGATATACATAGTGAATATACTGGTGGACAACTTAAACTAACTATTTTTACCCTTGAAATAAATAGGTCTGATGGTAGTCAAGCACCCATACTGGGTAGAACTGAAATTTATTCAATTTTTAATCCAACTTTATCCCCACCAATTCTGAATAATGCGATTGATGGGGATATTGATTTTTATGGATTTATGTCGTATTCTGTGGAACGTTATGTAACTACTCGTTGTAGGGTTTCCGTTACTGGTAATACTGCTTACTTTCCTGGCGGTGGTTATCCTGCTTGGTTTTCTCTTACTAGTGATAATGTACTTAAATATATATACAATGCAATGAATATAGATATTACATCACATCTTTTTAATCCCAATGCTACCAAGAAATTATTTATTGCATTTTCTCTACAATATGATGGATACCAAAGAGGTGCACTTTCTAATCCTTATGTTGTTATTGTTGATGATAGTAACGAATATAGTTATTACTTGTCAATAAAACCCAATGTAAGCACAGCCGTAAAACGTATTACGGGTATAGATGTTTGGGGTAGTATTAGTGAAAGTGTTAAATCATCATATAGACAGGGTTTATATTATCTATGTCTAAATGTTCCATTCTTAACCGAAGATTATGATAATCTTAATATTGTAATGTCTCGTGCATTTTCAACGGATTATTATCCTATCGATGATATGTATTTATTTAAAGTAGAACATAGTAAACTAACAAGTAGTTCCTATGAAGATATTACTGATATACCCGAAGAAACACCTAATCAAGCATTTGTATATCGTCAAGCAGTTGTAGGTGGTGGCAAATGTTTCGCTAGTAATATAGAGAAGACTAAATTGTTAAAGGATTGCTATAATTATTTATTTCGTAGTGTGGCTAATAGTTTTGATATGTTTAACTGGGGTGAAGAATATGCAAAGTTACCACTACGTAGTTCAGTAACAGGGATGGGATACTATAATGGGAGAGTAATAGTATTTGATAAGACTACTATGATAGTAGTAAACGCCGCTTCGTTATCTATTGAAGATGTATTTGAAGGTATTGGATGTTGTGCAGAGCAGTCTGTTCTTAGCACAAAATATGGTTTATTTTGGGCGGACTGCGGTGGAATATATTTATGGGATGGTGGTATTCCACAACGTATTAGTGATAATATTAATAGGGATGCAAATGGAGAAGGGACTACTCATTTTGGTTGGTTAGATAGAACTGATACAGAAAAGGAAGGCACAAAAATTCTATTTGATAATGTCAATTTACGACTAATAATTACATCGGGTAGCGTTGGATATTTCTTTTATATCCAATGGAAATCTTGGCTTTTCTTTACAAACAGTATTTCTTTCCGAGCAGATGGTTCTTCTACAAAGATGGTTGCTAGTCCAAAAGGTGAGTTTTTCATATATGTATATGTAAAACTATCAGAAGAAGCCACGTATTGTAAGTTACAAAAATACTTATTTGCAGGTGAAAGTAATAGTTATAGAGAAGGGAAAATTATTACTAGGACAGAAATAGGTGGTAGTAATGTATTGCAGAAGAATTTTTCTTATCTACGTCTTAATACTTCTTCTTATGATGGTATAAGTAATAATATTAAATATCAATGTTCAAAAGATATGGATTTTCATTCTGTATTTGAATACTCTGATTTCAGTATAGATTCTTCTGTATATAATTTTGTGACTATTAAACCATCTAGTAACAAGACTGCCTCACGGGGAATCTACTGGATAAGATTTATGTTTGTATTACCATCGGGTAGTACTCGTCGTAATATTGGTGGATATGAATTAGCAATGCGAAATTTTAGGATAAATTAATATGAATAATTTTTTAGAAACGAATCATCAACCTAATGTAGATAACAAGAATGAGTTATTTCAGGCTTTTAAAAGAGTTTATGATATTATTAATGAAAATAGTGGAAAGATAAATACTATGTTTGATATTATCTCCGTAGATGAGAATCCTGCTAATAAATGTCCTCTAAAAAATAGTGATAGCGGGTTTATCAAAGTAGTACAGTATAAAGATACTTGTTATTTGTATGTAAAAGTATCTAATGGATGGAAAAAAATTTTATTAACGTAGGAGGTGAATATGCCGTTTAGTCCTTTATCAATTGTGGGAATGTCATTGGGAAATATATTAGCAGGTGAGTTATCAGCTCAATCAGCTAAGAGCACTTATAATAAGTCTATTAGAGATTTAAAAAAATCTGGTGCTTATAAAGATGCTAGTAGCGCAATAGATATGTTACTTAATATGGCTATGACTGATACGTCAGGCGATTATTATAAAAGCGTTATGGAAGCCCAAAGTGGTCTTATACGTGGTCAGATGGCTGAGGCTGAGAGTATAGCAAAGTCTGGCGGTATTAGTTCTGGTTTACTATCTATGCAACGCAGAAATGCTATGAGTGCCGTAGCTAGTAGTACTGGAGAACAATTACGCCAATACCGTATGCAAGACTTATCAAGACAGCAATCTGCGGCTGGAGCGGCAGGGCAATTAGCAGAAGGTCAGGCTAGTATGTTACAGGGGTTACTTGGTGGTAGAGCCGCTAGTATGGCTGGTGCTAGACAAGAGGGTATAATGGGTGCGGCTAACACAGCGGGGTCTATGTTTTTAAGCAATAAACAAAAGACTTTAGGTGATTTTATGCCACAAATACTGAAAATATTAGAGAACGGAACTGGCGTAGCTAATAATAATGCGACATCAAATTCTTCTATGAAGTTATTTGGAGATAATTTTAATCTTGGTAAAGCTTTAATGCAAGTTGGTAAATCAACTATACCGACTGGTAGTAATACGGGTTTTGGTAATGAACCACCTGACTTAGCACCATTAGTTGAACTGACAATATCACCAGCAAAAAGTCCATTGTCAGTTCAACGAGAAAATTCTTCTGCTCAGATGTCAGATATTGGAGTAATACCAGATTTTTTAGGTACTAGTATAGGTAATGTTGCGGGGAATACAGGAACGCCAAAAAAGAAATTAGGTAATATATTTACTAACGCATACGAAGATATAGCAAATTTTCTAAAGAATTTATTTGGGGGATAATAATATGGCAGAATTAAAAATATCTGAATATATAATGCAAGCTAAGCAATCGAGGGAAAACCTCGAGAACAATCTTGCTAATGTGCTTATATCGGCTATCTTCCAGCAAAATATGGCTAAACTAAATGCTAAATTACAACAGGAAGCATACTTGGCACAAAGAGAATTTGATTACTATTTAACAAGACGCAATGTTATGAGCGAATTGGGACTTAGTGATTTACAGGAAGTATCTGATATTGACTCAATAATACAAACTGTAAATTCTTCTGAATCTGAAATTGGTGTAAATAAAGCAAGAGAAATTTATCGAAAGAGTGCTGGAGAATTAGATAGAATTGCGGCAAGACACCAAGATATAGCTAGACAATTTAATAATTTGTTATCCGATTTGCTTGTGCGACGCAAGGATACAGACCAACCAATAAGTCTTGAAGATTTAGATAATATAGAAAAAAAGATTATCAAAGATAATAAATTTTCCAAAGATGATTTAGTAATATTAAATGCGGTAAAAAACAGGGTAAATCTGGCAGATGTTCAAACATCATTACTAAATATGCAAAGTACCAAGACAAATATGGAAGTCGCTAAATCACAGGCATTCGTAAATATTGAACAGGGAAAATATTTTGGTAAGCAAGCAGAAGAATTAGGTCGGATTCCACCCTCGCTAGTTGTTCCATTTTTGGAATATCTCGGTCTCCAAACTCAACGGTATGTAACAAACTTTAAGAATTATGCCTTTGTAAATGGTAAAGCAAATGAAGGATTAGTAAAGAGAGTTTTTGGAAATCAAATGGTAGTAGATAAAAATAATAACAGACGTGTAATTTCATACAAACGAGTATATCCCTATGTAGCTAGTGGAGATTATGAGGGGTTTCTTAAGCTTCTAAAAGAGCATAATGTAGATATTGCTAATAATACAAATCCAATAGTTCAGTCAGCATATTTAGCTAGTATATCGCAACAAAAAGAACGTATGTTTTTTGAGGAATTAAAAGACCAATACAACGACGTTCCATCAGTAAAAAATTGGTTTAATGCTAAGGCTAATAACCAATCAAATAGTCAGATGAATACCAATACTAAACTTAATCTTAATTCTAACTCTAACCCTAATTTTAACTCTAATCAGTTATATCTTGGAGATATGATGAACAATTCTTTTCCTCTTAGTAGTGCTTTAGGTATGCAAAATCAACAACCTCAGAATGAGTTACTAGAACTTGTACCAGTTGAATCAACCACAGGTGTAGCTCCCGCACGTGGTATAGTAATGCCAACAGTCTTAGCAAATATGCCCTATTATGGGACTATGTTAGAATTTGGAATCTTAGGAAGAAATCTGGTTAGGTAATCTCTTTGGATTGCCATCATTTCATCACCCAGTAGATGGAGGACAATAGAATGGATAATAAAAACGGGTATAGTTCTTTTGTAAATCGGTCTAATAGTTTTGTAAATCAACCCAGTGATTTTGTAAATGCTGATAGTAGTTTACTTAGTTATTTGGGTGCTGGTTTTACTATTGGTGAAATTAGTTTATTACAGCAGGGATATAGCCCTATGCAAATTTTTCAGCAATATGAAGGGAATGTAAGCCCTGCAATGGGGAGAGAAGCTGAAAAAGAATATCAATTACAACAAGAATATATTAGACAAGCACGAATAGCTCAAACGATACAGCAAAATGCTGTTAATACAGCTATGCCATCATCTCAATCAGTAGAAAATCAACGGGTGCAAACTCTAATGCAAATGAAGCAAATTCAGGAACAGCGAAGACAAGCACAGTTACAGGGACAGATGGGACTTCAGTATCCTCAACAAGGAATGGGAGTTGACCAGCAAGGGCAACCATCTGATACACCTGTTCCATTGCCAAAAGCAATAGAATCAGATATGGCAGGGGCTAGGTTTTATCAAAGTCCGACTACTCCAGTTCCATTTGTAGGTGGACAACAAAATGTCATTCTTGATGTGCTAGGTATGTTCGCTTGGAGTTTTGCTGAAGAATGGACTATGGGATTGATTAATATTATTCCTGGCATAAAAGAACTACGTCCAGTTGCCGATACTAAAGCAGGTCGTATAGCTGGTACACTTGGTAGGGTAGCAGGAATAGGCACTGAATTACTGATACCTACTGGTATTATGAGTACGGTTGGTAAGGGAACAAAATTAGCGAGTAGAGAAGTAACAAAGAGAACAGCAGAAGTAGCAACTAAAAATGTTGTTGCACGTGGTTTAAAGGAGAAAGTAGCTAAAGAAATAGTAGAAGAAATAGTAGAAGAAGCAGGAGAAACTGTATTTGGTACTGGGGTAAAAGTAGCAGTAACTAAAGTGGGATTGGCTAATAAACCATCGGCACTAACAAGCTTGGCAAGACGAGCGGCTACTGGAAAAATCTCAGTTGAAGAAATGGGAAAGAAACTAAGTGCAAACTTTATTAGTAATTTAGAACAACAATTTGCTAAGCACGGTTTGCAAAACGTACTATCTCCAAATGAAATGGCATATATTAGTAAGATTGTCGTTGATACTTTTAATGATATTCCTACGGTAGATTTTGTTACTGGAATTACTAAGTATTTAGTTAAACGTAATATTCCTAATGCTACTGCTTTTGCAATTGGTAATGGTATAGAACGTGGTTTTCTTTTTGGTGTATCTGATTTAGTGCGTGGTACAATCTCTTCCTATGCTGATAATCCAGAAGCTACCTTTGGAGAGCATTTACAGCAGGGAGTTAGAAAGGGTGCAAGAAGTGCTTTAACTGGTACTTTTGCTGGTTTAATTTCTGCTATTCCAATGGGAAAAGAAACTAGTAGTCTCAATGATTTTCTTAATGCAACTTATGCTAAGATAAGTAATCCTAAACTATTACAACAAATGACTACTCAACAATTAAGTGTTAATCTAGATATGTTTCTCAGAGAAAATCCCAATAAAACTATTATATTTTCTAAGAAATTTCTAAGTGGATTAAGTGATGGTGATAGAAAAATCATCCAGTCATTTATATCCAAATCCGATGATGTGGTTTCATTAAGAACTATAAGAACCATAGAAGAAGCTTTGGGAAATTCTCCTGCCGCTAAAGATTTATTACTTGATGTTCATAAACAGTTACGCCGTGAGTTCGCTACTGAATTACAGCGGGGTGCTATATCTGGTGCTACCAGAGCTATTATGCCTAATTTAATGAAGATGGGATTAGGGTCTTTAGTTCTTAATGCTGATTTGTTAGTGTCGTTATCACGTGGTACTAATTTTATGGATGCCGATGAATTATTATTTCACTTTATTATGGGTGGTTATATGGCAAGAAGTAAATCCAACTGGGCTACTCACGATTACGATTCTCCCATCTTCGGTTCTGGACAGATGGATAGATTAAGATGGGGCTTAATGATAATGGGCGATAGAATAGATAATCCGATTCTTAATATTGGTGATATGGGTGCTCCTGAATATAATCATCTTTCTTATAATAACGATACGAATATTCAAAATGCTTTAAAGGTATTTGAAGAAAATAGAGGTATATTTAAACAGGGAGATAATGGTACTTCGATAGAAGAAAGATGGAATAATAGAACAAATAATCAGGGAAAGAGTGCCGCTGATATTAATATTCTTAAGGATGCTGATAAAAAGTATTATGATGTTTTTCATAGAGCCTGGTCTTTAATAAGAGCTTTTATTCCTGTTAATCAATATAAAGCACTTTCAGAAATAACAATGGAAGATGCTTTAAAAATTGGTAAAGAAATATCTGAGGGTAACAATGCAGAGTTAAATAAAATATTATCTAATGATATATTAACTAGACAATATATAGAAAGAGCTGTTAATGGAAGTGCTATGAATCTTCTTAGAATGGGATTTGATACACTTAAAAGAGCACTAGCTAAAATAGGTATTAATATTAACGACCTAAAAGAAGATGGCATAAGTGGTGTTGTCCCTACTTTTTTCACTAATAAAGAGGGAAGTAAAAATCCCCAATTACAAGAATTTTTAAGTTATATTCAGAATCTTGTAGATTTATATGCAGATGTAGGAGCTATAAGTAAGGGTGGAAATGGTGTTGCAATAGATACTCCTGAAAAAATACAGGATGCTTTAGAAGCTCTTAAAATAATTAAGGGTGTAGAAGAAGGAATGACTAATGATATATTTAAGAATACACTTAAATTTTCATTTAATAGTCCAGTATTTGCTACTTACATAAGGGGTGCATTAAACTATAATGTAATTGATAAAATTAGAGGAATAGCCACTGGTGAAAATCCTTCTTCGCCAGCTATAATATCTTATTTACACAGCATAGGAATACTAACTCCTGACAATAAAATCGCTAGTCAGGCAGTAAAAATAAAGTTTGCTGATAATGTAAGTCCTGAAGATAAAAATATAATTCTTGCTATGATTGATGTAGTGCGCACTAATTATAATTCAGATGATAATGTTGGTGGTGGTGAAATAAGTATTAGTGCTAAGCAGGTAAATGATTTTATCAAGGTATTGGAAAATAATAAATTCCCTACATCTAAAAATGCTGTTGATGTTTACAGAACCGCTTTTAATGATATTATTTTAACAAAGCTTGCTTCTGCTAATTTGGATTTGGAAGATGCCGTTAAAATAAATATCTTAGCGCAGAGTGGACTTTTTAATTTTGGGTTTTCGTCTTTATACAAAATTGAATTAGGTGCAAACATAGAAGAAGAATTGAGACAAAAAGTAGCAGAAGAGAATAAAATTGAATTACCTGAAGGAACTCCCAAGCCATCTGAAACTAGTGCTGGAGAAAAAGTAATAGTAAAATTAGTAGGTGGAGAGGGAATAGATATTGCTGATGCTAACTTTACACAAAAAGTAGAGTGGTATAATCAGATAGTACAAGAGCTATCTAAAAAGTATAATTTACCCATTCAAACTAAATATCTTGACAAAAAATCTATTAATTATGGTTATGCGTTAAATCAGTTTCTTGATACCTATGGGATTTTATCGAAATATATTACCGAAGATACAGCTAGTCAGTTTATAGGTACATTAGGTAGATTAAGTGCCGCAATAGGTTGGAATAATAAAATAGGTTTCTTAAGTAATTATCAATCTATGGCAGTTACTAATTATCTAATGAGTAAAAAATACTTGAACGCCGAAGATTTTTTTGTTGGTGAAGTTTCTGCTAGTATAGATGATTTAATAAAGCAGTTAAGACAAAGGTTTGGTAATAGTGGGAATGTAAATGTACTAATAGCAGGTTTAGAAGCAACACGAAACGAAGTAGAAAAAATAAAAGCAGAATCACAGAAGAAAAAAGTAGAACAAGCAAATAAAATAGGGCTACCCAGTCAAGAGCAGGGACAAGAAGAGGATGCTATAAGTACACTAGCTCAAAAGATGAGCCTATTTTTTGGTAGTCCAGAACAGCAAGATGTAATATTAATGGCACTAAAAGAAGCCAGTGAAAGTGGAATATTTAAGATTGGTGATGAAGAAATACCAGTTCAGATAATAGGTAAGAATATTATTAATAAAGTATTAGGTGTTGTAGATGAAGATGTAAGACGAATCCAAGCTGGTATGCTGGAGGAACTTCGTTTAAAAAGCGAACAAACAGAGAAAAACCTAAAATCATATCTTGAAAATGGGGTTGGAAATTCTAAAGACTATAATATTAATAATTTACCTAATCAAAAGAATATGTCACTTAAGACTGGAATTAGTGCTAGTGATGTAGAAACATTATTCTTGTCAGGCATAATGATTGACAGAAATACGGGGGCGTTAACGATTAATGATAATTTATATGATAACTTTACTAATTCATTAACATTTAAAGTTGGTAATAACGATATATCATTTGACCAATTAAAAGCTCTATCTAATAGTAACGATAGTAATGCCAATAAGGCACGGGAATTGGTTACTCAAACTAATAACTTTTATGCTGGCATTTTAGTATCTACTTTTAATTCCACTACTATTGATGAACTTTCTGCTTCTATTTTTAATAAGAGTATTACTCTAAGTAAAACTGGTAGGAAAGTCAAACATAGCAATCTTACTAAATGGTGGGCTAGTAACGGATTAGTATTTGAACGAGTAAATACCGAAATGAACTTAAGTGAAAATGGAAAACGCTCTGTTGTTGATACTGCGGAAAATATAGAATATCATACAAAGTTTCGGTATGTATTGGGTGGTTCTAATTCTAGAATTTCCGCTTTTGATGAAAATGGATTGCCAACTAATATTGGTAAGAGATTATTATATTCTTCAGGACATCCTAACTCTTTTTATGCCATAGAATTAACTGATAATAATATAGAAGTTATCAAAACAATGTTTAATAAGGCAATATCTGATATTAAACAATATACTGGTGAAACAATAAAGAATCCTTTACAGGGTAAAACTAATAAACAACTAAGTGATTCTGAATTATTTTTTATGTTGCACATTTCGCATTTGACACACACATTTGGAGCACAAGGGGCTAAGAAATTCTTATTTAATTCTGATAATCAAGATGGTTTTAAAATGCTGAAGTATCTTAAACAAGTAGAAAATAGAAATCTTACGCCAGAAAACTTAAGTTTAATAAAGCATATAGCTGAAAAGACTGGGGATAACGAAACGCTTCAAGCCATAAAGAATATATTCGGTGAAAAGCAAACTGAAACAGTTGGTATGATTGTGATAGATGATGGGGCGAAGGGGTCACCTTTTGATTTACAAACGTTATACACTGCTTATTGGACAAGGGATAAAGCCGCATCGGGAGTGGATGGTGCATTATTTGTTTCTAAAGATTTATATCGCATACTATCGGCTTATGGTGTTGATGATAGGAATAGTGGTGCTATTAAAGGTAATATTGTATCTAATGGTAGTAAAGATGGTATTATAATGATAGGCAAGGTTGCGATTTTTTATAGTCCTGATGTACAGGAATTGATATTTGATAAGAATAAAGGTGTTGATGTTGTTGCATTTAAGAGTGGTATTAAGTATTTAAATAGTGATACTGATGATTCGGTAAAGAATAAGGTAATAACTGGGATAAGTTCAATTGATGAAATAGGAAAACGTATATCACCACATACTATTTTACAGTTACAACTTGATTCTTTTCAGCATCAATATAATTTTGCCGAGAAAAGTCCTGCTTCTATTAGTAATCAGTATTCTAACTTTGTAGATAACCCATTGGTTTCACGGGACTTATACGATACATTTTCTAGAAGAGGAATAGAAATATTAAATGAAGTTCTGGAAAATATGAATGAAAGTCCTGAGTATGTTAATGCAATGTTACGTTTATATTTGGGAGTAGAGAATGGATTCGATGAAGATTTAAGTATTGACTCTAATATATCTCTTGCCAAGCGGATAATAATGTCATCACCATTTGCTACGCTTGATATGTTTGGTGATAGTATAAGAAACAATGCTGTAAAACGATTGTTTATTGACCGATACTTGCAAGGTCATAGCGAAAAGGGTGGTAAAGCAGTACTAGTGCCTTATGCACTTAGAAGACAAATAACTGGAGTTGATTTACCGCACGCTATTATTGACCCTGAAACTGGACAGCTTAGCCAATTTGGAGGTGTAGAATTACCTTACTATGCTGGTGATATAACTCTGAGCAAAGAAGACATTTCCTTTATTATTCATTATACTGACAATACCAAATCTGGTGAACCGATAGAACGGGAAAAACCAATTGATTTGGATACTGCAATAAAGATGTTCGGTAACGATATAGATTTTAGTAATTTTACTGTTAAATCTATAATGGATGTATTGGGCAATATTAACAAGCGTTTGGAAAAAAGTAAAGGTACACAGTTTACAGCATACAGTAAAAGAACGGTAGATGGTAAAGTAGTTCCAGTTCAGAGTATTGATTTGGCTACAATGATTTCTCGTTCTCCATCTGTTAAGCCCGATGATTTAGCGGTATTTAAAGTGAAGACTATATTAGACAAAAAGTATGGTAACACAATTTATTTCAATCCTCTCGACGTGAATTATACCTTAGAAGGTGATTATGATATAGATTCTGCTTCGTTCTTCTGGGGATTAACTCATAATAGTATGAAGCATTTTGCCAATAGAAAGCAAGTAGGTGCTATTGAAGCTAATGTTGAGAAACCCACTTATTTTTCTAAAAGATTATTTGATGCAAATCCAGAAGAATATTATAGAGAAATACAAAGGTATAAACAATATCAGGCAAAACAAACAAAATTGCGTGGAGCAAAGGTAAAAGTTGAGGCTATAAATGGTTATCTAAGAAACTCTAAATTTAAATTATCATATCTTGAAAATGGAAAACACGTAGTTATTGAGTATCGTGATAGTGATGATGCTATAAGGACAATAGCTAGTAATATACAAGCCTCCTTAGATTCTTATAACCAGATAGACCCACGTGAATTAGATATTGATTTACCTGATGTTCGTCGTAGATTATTATTTGAGAACGAATATATTGTAAATGGGAAAACACAGAAAGGATTATTCGTTAAGACTATTGATGGGCAAGAAGTAGAACTTACTAAACAAGAAATTGATTTAATTCAAAAAACAATAGTACCGTACTCTAAGTTAAGAACTCTAGCTACTGGTGTTTGGGATGATGGATTACCAGCAAAGTCAACCATAGATAATATTAAGGATTATGCGTATGACTATGGTATGTTTTTAACAGACCCGATAAAATATATTAAAAGACAATATGGTTATACCGCTTTTGCCAATGCTAAAAGTTCTAAAATTAATGCTTCAGACAGAGCTTTTCTTGACCAGATATTTGCTAATAATAATAATCCGTTTGCCGAATGGATGGGGAGATTAAATAACGAACAAGAGATGCAACCATTTGAACGCACTATAATTAATATGGGCAAAGCATTATCGAAAAAAAGAGAATATTTATTACCAGAATCGGAACATAGACAATTACTAGAAGGTGTTTTGGATGCAGAAAATATAGACCAATATGCTATTTATGTTCATAACAGATTGAAAACTTATGCTCAATTACAGGCACATATAAGATGGTTAAATAATACAATTCGGCGTAATAACTATACTCTAAGTCGTAGTGCTGGTATCTATGATGTAGAAAAACGCAACAGGATAGAAGCATATTATAGGAATTTGTCTTCGATATATTACAATTCTCTCCAAGAAAGTAAGAAATTATCTGCAAGCTTAAAACTGGATGTATTATCGTACAATTCTGAAGACTGGGTTACTGGGGCTTCTCAGGCACTAACAATGGGGTACTTTGGCAGACTTACTAGTGGTAGATTAGAACAAACTATAAATGATATTAAGCGATTAGAGCGCGAATTAATTAGTCTTAGTAACGATGCAGAGAACATAGATAGAACCGAAATACAAAAAAGAATCTACAATATATTAAAGGGCAAAGGAAAGCGTCCCAACACTATAACAGTACTTTTTCGACAAGTAGAAGGAAGTAATCTTGAAGAACAAGCAAGAGAAATACTTATTTCTCAAATGTATAATCCTGAAACTAATAGATTGGATATAGAAAATGTATTAAATAGAAGTATAATAGATGCTATTAGCAAAGAATCTGAGCAGGATGCTATTCTTATGCTGACCAATTATGCTATGCCTCGTGTAGATGAGAATGCAGTAATGGTATTGGATGGTATTCCAGTTCCTATGTATGTAGCTAACCGTAGAATGACAAGAATAATGCGGATACTAAATGACATAGCAAATGGAGAATATGCAGGGGAAGTACCAATTAGTAGAACAAAGGCAATAGAACTTATTGACCAGATTTCTAATATATACTCATATAACTATCACAAGATTAAGTTGAATAAAGTGTTTCCTATGGGTGATGATATGAGTAAATTTTATTCTACAAACAATCCATTTTATTATAGTCCCTCAATGACAAGACAGGTAGAGGAATTTTATGGAATTGGAATTACCAATATGGAACGTTCTTTAGCACAATTTCAACAAGAGCCTACTCTATTATCCAGATTAACAAAGGCTTGGACTTTATCAGGAATGATGTCATTTGAAACGTATTATTCTCTTGTGAATACAATTGCCAATAATATGCAGGAGGCTTATAGTGCTGGTAATTATTCGGCTGAAGTTGCTAAGTATATGCAAGAAGTGGTAGAACTAAGCAAAAAAGAACCTAGTGTGGTTAATGCCATTCTTAAAACTAGTTTGGCTCATAACTATTTTAAAGGTGTAAATATAGTTGATTTTGCTCGAAGTGGATGGAATGATAAAACTATTATTGCTACTGATTATCAAAAAATGGATAATGCTTTAAACCTTGATGGTGTTGTAACTCCTGATGGTACTAAAAAAGTAAATAAAAATTGTTTATAAGTAAGGAGAGTTTATGGCTATTTTATGTAATACATTAACAGAAGAGGAAGTCGAACGGCTAAAAAAACCATTTGGAATTATTAGACAGTCTTTGGATATATATAAACAAGATGAAGCCTTACAAAAGATGTTAGGTTATTCGGAAGGATTTCGTACGTTGATAAAGAATACTTTTCACGTGGACGTAGAAGACTTGCATACAATTACAATTACACCTTCACAAGCATTGGATTTTAAACAACGCATACAATCTATGCAGAAAGCCGTACATCGTGGTAATATTGGTAATGTAGCAGTTGATTTTTTTCTTCCTCGTTATATATCAGAAAAGCAACCATTTCTTAAAGAGTATTTTCAAAAGGTATCTAATATAGCCGCATTTTATCACGGTGCGCAAGATGAGTTGAGACGTGATTTTGAGGGACTGTATAAGATATTTGAAAGTACTATATTCAGTGAAACAGTAACAAAACAGGGTATAAAAAATCCGTTAGAATACTATACCAAGTTGGAAGAAGCATATAAAAGTGAAATTTACAAAGCCAATCATAGTGCTAATGAAGAACAAAAACATATTCATAATGAAAAAGCTTCCCAAATTAAACTGGCTATTGACCATTTCTTAAACGAAGAAGAAAGTGGAAAGATTTTTAGATTGTTTGTAAAAGCTATTGAGGGTGATAAAGAATCTCAAAAGCAATTGTTTAAGGATTATCCTACGGCTCAAGCGGCTATAATGCAATACAATGTAATTATGGATAAGTTATTCAAGCAGTTATCAGATGGATTTAGATTCTTTGAACAATTAACTAATAAAAGATTTGCTAGACAATATCCCGATGTACAAGAAAAGTTAAATAACATTAGTGAAACTCTGAAGAATATGAGACCGCAGAAAAAAGAAAATTACTTTCCTCACTTCTATTTATTTGCTCAATTAGCTCCTTATATTGATAATCTAAATAACATTAGTTATGGAAAAACCACTGGGGAAGTAAACTTGCAAGCACAATTAGATTCCATTCAAGGTATATTAAGTGGTCATACACAACATAGAATATCAGATAAACTGGAATACTCTGAAAATGTATTGCCTGTTATTAAGCGTTATATGGATGATGTTTTACGTTTTAATTATGTGAATAGGATGTGTCAAGAAACTGAAAATGCTTTATCTAAGTTGGCAGATATTCAGGCTAGGATGGGAAATAATGAAACTTTTACTAAGTATTTAGAATCACTACAAGATTTTATCTTAGCTACTCATTCATCGGCAACTGGCTTAAATATACAAAATAATTTTGGTGCATATAGAACTGTAAAAGTAATTCAATCTTTTATGTTTATGTCTAAATTGGGTGGTAATGTAAGAACATCGGTGCGTAATATTGCTAGTTCAGTAGGACTAATGCAAGAGTTTGGATTTAATGATTTACATAAATTATTAACTAGCATTGATAAATATAGTGTGCCCGATGGAAAGGGGGGATATATATCCTTACGTGATGAGATTCAACAAGATATGGAAAGTATAGGAATATTGTTTAAGTCTGCTGGCGAATTACATTTAGCTACGGAAGACTTGTACAAACAAGTAACAAGAGACAAAGAAGGTAATGTAGTAGAATATTCTCCCGATGATTGGGTAAGTGAATTAATTGCAATTACCAATAATGCTAATGCTAAGTTATCCAGATTATCATTACTTAATCAAACTGAAAATACTTTAAGACGTTGGAATTATACAGCCGCATTTATGAGAGCCTTTGAACTTATCTCTTCTGATAAAAACAGAATAACTACACTAAAGGAAAAACATAAGGGGAGTGATATATTTGGAACTAATAAGGCTGGAGAAAAAATTAAGATAGGAGTAGATGAGGATGGTTCATACTACGCTTGGCAAGATGTGATAAGGTTTGCTAAACAGATAGCCAGAACTTCTGTTTATGAATTACAGGGAGAATACACTGCTTTTGCTAAACCTAGAGCGGCACAAAGCCCTGTTGGTTCTGCATTATACACCTTCCAAAACTGGACTGTCCATCAATTACATTATCAAGGTAGAATATTTGCAAGAGGAATAAGAGACTTAGTAAATGGGGTGAGTTATAAACAATCGGATTACTTACCTAAAATGGCAAGAGGTATATTTGTTTGGCAAGTATTACCTTTGTTATTAAATCTTATTCCTGGTGCGGCAATAGGGAATCTAATTCAAAATGATGCTTATGATAAGTTAGAAACGGTAGCAACTGGTTTAGAAGCCTTACTTACAGGAGACGATAAAAAGTTACGAGAAAAGACTAAACAGATGGGATTGATTACTCAATTTCCTACTGCTTTTACTAGTGATTTAATTACCTATGCCTCATTAGCCAACCTTATAGATTTATCAGATGATAACTTCACAACTCTTATATTAGGCAAACGAGATTTTGGTGTTAATGATTTTAAAAAGGGAGAAGTATTAGTAAAGAGTATCAATACTGAAGCTGGGCGACTGTGGTATAACACTATTCCTGCTATTGTAAACAATAAAAACTCTGGTATTTGGCAAGGAATAGCAAATGAATTAGGAATCAGGTCTTACCAAAAGAAACTACCTACTTTTGTTACTGACTTTAGTGAAACTTACCAATCAGAAATACAACGAATATTAGATATACTACCTCAGCCTTATGTTCTTAGAGGTAGTTACAGATAATCGTTAATGCTAATATGAAGATACTTTTGGGTGGTATTGAAACTGGTGTGTCCCATAAGTAACGATGTCTGATGGATTCCTGCTACTTTTACCATTAATTCTTTTAGGGTAGTATTATTAACAACCTTATTGTTTATAAGTTTATGTTTTTCTAACCACTTAACACGTCTTAATTCTTGTTCTCGTTTTAAAGCTTCCCTCTTGTCTTTTGTGCCTAAAGATGTCTTACTATAATAATAGTAACCGTTTGGATGTTGCCACATTTTTATTCTCTATAAAGATAGCGTGCGAAAAAAGGGGTAGTCGAAAAGACTACCCCTACCACTTTAACAAGGAGTTCAAAGAACCCAAAAACAATATAAGATATTATTCTGTCCAATGCAAGCATTTTGAATGCACTGGCTCTTTGTAATCAGAGTGATGCTCTATGTCAACCACATACTCTACTGCTTTGTCATCGGGACTAATTGGTTCATTACATATAGCACACCTCTCTACATATTCTTGCATTATAGAAATCCTTTATTTAGATTATTGTTGTGAATTTTACTAAGGTATTTTTAGGGTATTTCTTACGTTCAAAACACCTAAATTACCGTTCTTTCTCTCTACGGAGCGTAGCGCAGTCGGGATTAGCGCACCTGAATGGGGTTCAGGGGGTCGGTATTCGACAAAATAAGTTTACTAAGGTAAAATAAGGGTAAACCCAACCTTCAGAAAGTTAGGCTTACCCTTACTGATTAATTAATTGTTTGCAAACTCCTGATAGATTTATCTAGATATTCCACAATCTTCATAGCCTTTTCCATATCTCCTGCATCATATTTGATTATCGAATCCAGTACTCTTTCAATATTAGTTTTTACACATTTAAGTTCAAAAACTATACGGTCTATATCTAGATGGTCTGTATCAGTTTCAGCCATTTGGATTGCCATCATTGTTATCCTCCGTTTGTTTTAGTGTTCCCCAATCAGATAAAATTGGATTGGGATTTTGTTTTATTGGATTGGGATTCTGCCAATGTAATTGAATATGTTTTCCATCACCTAATTTTAGGGCAAATACAAAATCATTTTCTCCCCTATCATCACGAAAGATACGTGGTAATACTGTTCTCACATCGCCACAGTATTTCTTAATATCAGTCTGATAATTATTTGCACTAGTGCGGTAAGGAGAACTTAAAAAGAAAAATGTTCGTACTTGCCCTTCTGGTGTGATTTCAACATATTTAATTGCCTCATTCCAATTTCTTCCTAAGATTCCAAATCTCATTTTTTTCCTTTCTTTTTTCGTTTTTGTTCTTTTATTTGTTCTTTCATAAAGTTGACAATCTCTTCTAACATCTCGATAGTATATTCATTTGTTCCTACTGATGTTATAAATTTGATAGAGTTGTCCTTCTTTAATATTCCAACACCTCCAATAAAGTTTATTCCAGAATAGAAATTCCAATATTTCTCATAAGGATTATAGTGGTACATATTAGGTTTTTTAACCTCCATATAATATCTCCTTTTTTTTGTTATTAGTTATTCAGTAACGGGTCGTACTGAATCTCTAGGTAAGCAAGTAACTTTATTACTAAAAAAGTTATACTTGGGTCTTACCCAGATTCTTCCCTTCTCAGGTTCATCAAGCAAGACTATGTAATCAAACCCGTTTTCACCTTTTACTATACTATTAGTCTTGCATTCTTCCACTTACTTAGTCTCCTAAAATTCTATGAGCCCTAGCCCGAACTTTTGATTTATCAGCAGAAGATAAACCTTTAGCCTTCGGTAGCATCTGCAAAGCTAGTTTTGCGTGCTTTTTATCAGGCATAGGAAAGCGATACTTTTGTCCCTCTTTACGATTAGGCTGGACAACAGTAGCACTTCTTTTTCTTGTAGATTGTGATAGTTTACCCATTTTTTCTCCTTTCATTTACGCCATACCATCCAATCAGAACAGCATCGGCATATTGTATTGGAAAGTTTACTTGGGGAAATAAACCCCTAGCTATATCATATAGCTTCTGTTTTCTTTCCTTCTTATCTTTTGGCAAATAACCGTAATATGATTGCCAAATCTTAGGCGGCACTAAGACTAATGGAATACCGTGAGCTATCAACATACCTTTCCAGTATCCAAAGTTTTCTCCAAAAGAAAACATACTTACTACTCCCTGTTTAGGGAAAGCGTGTACTTCTTCAATGAAAACTGTGGGAGAGTTAGCCTTGTATTTTATAATCTCATCATTCATTTTCCAATAATCCGTAAATGGAATTATGGTAATTAAATTAGAGTCTTCAAATACACTAACTCCCCCACTTTTTCCTATGTCAATTCCTAAAATCATTTGTCAATTCCTAAAATCATTTAATCAATAACGATTTGGTTTTGGGAACGATACCATATTCCGTCTTTCCCCCTGCCGCTATTACTCGTTTTCTCAATTCAGCATTATCATAACTAATTTCCACTTTTACACAATCCTCAGGAACTTTACTGGCATCAATTAAGTCCAGTTTTCCATCACGATTTACTACTGTGTAATTAGCGGCATTAGTTCTTAAGACTTTATTACCGCTAGAGTTTTCTTCCCCTACTGTTTCGATTAACATAATAGCCCGTTCCTCAATTCGTTTCCAAGCATTTTCCATAGATTGCTTCCGCTTTTTCAAACGCTGGATTTCATTCTGAAGAACCTCTATCTCGCCGTCAATAGCACCACATTGAGATTCTATTTTCCGTTTTACATAATAAATATTATCTGCTTTTTGCATTAATTGATTGATGACTTGTTGAATTTTATTATCAAAAACCATTCCTACTGATGCTCTATCTTCGTCGGGTGTGGCACTTAACGCTATATCTCTATCAATTTGTAGATTGGTATATTCATCAATCAGGTTTATGGTTGAAGGTAAATAGCTCATTACTTTCTCCTATAATTAATTTTGTTTCTATTTCTTGTAACACCTTAGAACAACAGTTCTGGCAAACTGCTATTCTTTGTTTTGGTTTTCCCTCTACAACTTTCCTCGTGTATGAAACCCGAAAGTCTTTTCCACCACATTTAGGACAAGAGTATCCCATCAATTTCTCCTACATTACTAAACTACTTAACGACATTACTCTACTATTATCGAAGTCTTCTTGAGAACATTTCAGGAATCGAAACGAATTAGTACTTTTAACATACTGAACGTTTAGATACTCACCATCTCGATTCTTGAAAAACTCTATTTTCTTTTCCTTTATACCAGGACTACCCCAAATACCAATCACCTTGTCTGAATCTGATTCAATGCTACCAGATTCTCTTCCAGCGTATAAGTCCAATATACCTGCTCGAGAATATGAACGACTAACTTGTGATAGTTGCACAATTATTACATCCATATTAATTGCTAACTGTTTAAGACGTCTGGTAATAGTCTTGATTTTATAGCGTTCGTTATTAGAACCAACATCAAGTAGTTCTATATAATCTACTACTACTAAACGTGGCTCATATTTCTTGATTTCTTCTTCTATTTTTTCAAGATTAGGGGATAGAACTCTTAAAAGAATATTAGATATTTGTGGTAGGGGAGCATTCTCCGTAGTACGAAACATTTCATTCACTTGTTCTTTTGTTTTATCTAAAACAATTTGTAACCACCTACGATACATCCTATCTACGGTCATCTCCATTGTGATAAACAAAGTAGGTAGCTGGCATTCAGGATGATAATGTCCATAAACATCGAAACCCGCACAAACATTCTGCATAAATGCGGTCTTTCCCACTCCTGTTAATCCAAATACAGTAACCAATTCACCTGGATATACTCGAGCATCGTTAGAGGTATTAAGAAGAACATCTAAATTTAGAGTTCTATACGAGTAATCTGTTCCTAATCTAGTGATGTAATGATTGTGCATTTGTTCATAATCGAGAACTTCGCAATCATAATCACGATTAGTATAATAGATACACTGTGGAGAACAATGTGATTGTAAGACTTCATCATTACAACCATATCTATATCCTTTATTATAAGTATTACTTACAATATGACGTAACTCCTCATCTGTAAATTGATGCTCAGATGTATCTCTTTCTAACCAATGTTTTACACCTGCTATACATATCTCTAATGGAAATCCGTGTCTCCGAAAATGGGACGCTAATCTCATTATTGTTATATGTCGGCATCCTGTTTGTGGTGGATTATTGAGAATAGTATTGATACAGGTAGCAATTTTAATTGGGTCAAAACTAGTTCTGATTATCGGGGATATTGGTATAATGATTTTATCGGAAAATCTTCTATCTCCTGATTTCAGATTATATCTTTCCCAATCAAAGTTTCTTCTGGGTCTCTTAGCTAGTTCTAATATTCCTTCAGGGTTAGATAGTTCTCCTATTGTTACTGGTATTTTATACAAGTTAGTTTTAGGATTAATTGTATTAGTCAATCTATATATACCAGTCTTGATATAAACACTTCCGTCGGCTTCGGGAAACATATTAGATACAGTTGCCCTTACTATATTAGGTAAATCAGGACTAGGAGTAAAACCAAAATACTCAGATGAGAATACAATATGAAATCCTGTTCCTGAAAACAATGGAATAAAGTTATAATCACCTAATTTATCCTGAAGAAATAAGCAAATAGCCAATACACGATTACATAGTTCTTCTATACTATCTTCTCCTTTATCTATATCAAGTATAATAGTATCAATATTATAGTCTCCCATATATCTGGAGGGAGATACTACTGAATCTGGTTCTATATTATCACTCTGATATAGAAAGGTAGAACGATATGCTACTTTTGCATTACTAACGAAGCGATTTATTTCATTAAGAGGGATGAAATGCCCTCTATTAGTTACATCATTCAATACTAGTTCAACATATTCATTCATAATTTCCTTTCTCTAATAAGGAAAGGGATAGACTATTAATCTATCCCTCTCTATTTCATCTTTTCATTTTAAAGTAATTTATACCTAAACATACTTGGTTATCTGTTTTACCCATAGAATATGGAATAACCTTTCCGTGTTCTTTAAAATCATTTGGCGTTGCAAAGAATGTTTTATGCAGTTCATCATCTATTATACAGATGATATTGCAATTAATTGCTTCTAAATACTTTAGAATTGCTTCACTAATTGCATAGCCAGAGTATTTTTTAAAGAAGTGTTTAGAATATTTTCTATGGGAAATATATACTCCATTTGCGATTTCACCAACCTGCTTGCCGTTTATGACAACAGTTTGAAATGCTATCATTGTATCCTCCTATTAAAATGGGACTTCGTAATCAGCTTCAATATTTACATTAGTTGCTTTTGGGGAAGACCCTTGCTTTACATAGGTATCACTATTGAAAATCTTTGTCAATAATGCTGGACTTGAATTAGCAGGTAACATTCTTTTGTACAAGCGAGTATATGTTTTACCATTGCTTTCGTATGGATACAAATAACCTAGCACTTTTAGTGGATTATCTGAATGACTATTGAAAAAGTTTTCAATAGCAGGCACATCTAAATTACCACTGCTATCAAATCCTATCAATCCTATGGCATTAAACAGATTGATAATAGTGAATGCACTACCAGAACTAACAATTTTTCCATTCTCTCTTTTAAAATTACCACCAATAATTTGGCTTAACTCTAATGAGCTACCTTCTGGTATGTAATGTACTTTAATACAGACTTCGTAGAAATCCGATGGGAATGGTTCTATTTTAGTAATAGTAATTACTTGTGCTCCCATTGTAATTTCTTTACTTTTTCCTTTGATACCTAAAACATCATAGTTGTTAGTAGCTTCACTCATTTTAATTCTCCTTTTCTTTATAATTTGTTATTTCGTTCAGGATAGATTGAAAATCAAAGTTCAGGGTTTTACCTGCCAATGCTTTAATTCTACTACCCATTTGTTTTTCGTCATATCCAGCAAATTGAACACAGGGTTTCTTAGCTCCCGCTGGGATATATACATAGCCAATAACGTCGGCTTGTGATATTACTCCTTGAGTTATTCCTTTAGGTAATTCTAGTGTTTGCTGAATCTTATTATCTACAACAACAGAAGGTTTAGCGTGGCAGGTCATAACAAAGCTTCTGCCATATTTTCTCAATAGCATTTGTAATGATTTAATAATGGTTAAAAGATACTTTTTACTCAATGCCCAATCATTTCCGTATGCCGCTTCTCCCATTGCTCTTATTCCTAGTTCAGCACAGACAATTTCTTCTATCCATTCATTGATACGATTAACAGTATCAATAACTACGGTATCATATGGAAACTTATTTGTTTCCAATTGATTTTTTATCCAACTGAATACTTCATTCATTGCATAAACAGGGACAGGGTCTCCTGTTCTTACATAAATATTACGAAGGTCAGGTGGAATAACTTCATAATCAAGTTTCTGTACATCATTTAGAGCCGAATAATCTTTAGCTGATATAGGTACTTTAGATTTACTATGACGATATGGTGGATTTATCATACCCACTATTATCCTATTGCACTCAACGAAGTCAGCACCAAAGTCAGTATCTATCAACAATACACCATCTCTTCCTTTGGGAGAAAAGGATGCTGTTACAGTAGTTTTACCTACTTTGGGTTGACCATAAAACAGCCAAGTAATTCCTTTGGGTAAATCATTATACACAGGTTTTACTTGCTGTACTGTAATGTTTATTGACATAAATAATTCCTTTCATTTATTACGAATATATTAACCAAATAACACAATAAAAATACCTTATACTTGCCTGCAAGAAATAATCTTACAGGCAAGTATTGTATTATTATCTTTTCACCAAGAACATATTAGCGAGATTAAGCACTATGTTTGGTTCATAATACTTATTCTCGATGATGGCAAATGCTTGGTTTGCCATTATACCACTAATGATAGAGGCAGTGAAGATAGTATGCTTCATAGTACAGGGTTCGTCTGGCACTTCGGTAGAAGGACACCAAGTTTTCCAATAGAAATCTTCTTTACCTTTGACAATAGATACACATTGCATTCCTAGTGCACCCATTCTACCATCAATAAAGAACTCTCGATTTGGATTCTTAGTCCATTTCTCAAAAGCTTCTTTTCTTACTTCCATATTATCAGGACAGATAAACACTCGATTATGTAAATCATATTTATCTGTCCACATTGCCGCATTGGCTACTAACTTTTCCGTATCTCCAAAATCTTTTGCTAATTGCTTTAGATGATTTACTTTTTTCTCTTCTGTCTTGTTATTATAGAATAGACCAGTAGATAAATTCCATTCTTCTACTTCATCATTATCCCATATATGGATTCTTTTGAAACCCATTTTACTTAACAATAACAGAAGAAATGAACCTATTCCACCTGCACCTATAATATCAGTATCATCAATAAGTTTTTCCTGATGGATTATATCCTCATTTCTTAAATATCTTCGGTTCATAATATTTCCTTTCTATTGGATTATAACTATAAGGTTCACTGTTAAATAAACTTCCTGTTGATTTTTCAACAAACAAACCAGATTCTCTATTCATTGAAACACAATATTTGTTTTGTTGTTCTTCTAAACTATTTACTTTATTTAGAAACGAAGTATCGAAAATTTCTTTTTTCTCTTCAAACTTTACTACTCCTTTAAATACATATATTTGTCCATTGATTTTCATAGAATACTTTACCGTATATGGTTGAGTATTATGGACAATTAAACTAAAGAATGGAGTTGGAAAGTTAGAAGCATTTTCTACCAATGTATCTATATCTATACTAGAAAATTTACTACCCATACCAAGATTATGATGAGAATGAATTAAACCTAGTATGTTTCCTTTTAGTTCCCCTCGAAATTCGTAGATAGCTTTTCTTATATCTTCACTACTAAACTGAGTACTACCTGCTGTACCCACATTGAGAGGATAGATATTCTTTACCTTTGCTTTAGGATATAAGCAATTAAATAATTCATTAAAATCTGCGGAGTGATTCTCTTTCTCTTTGTCTGTTTCTGAGAAATTCTGAATATCTCCTTGAGAGAAAGTCTTCTCTCGAGATGGTAACTTCTTCTGGTTCTTCATCTCTATTATCATCACTCCGCTCCATTCTGTTGGAAACTTCTTCATTAGATACTGGATTTCTTGGCACGTCTTCTGGCTCAAAGTAAATTCCGCTGATATTGGCAATGTTTTGTATTTTGGTACTAAAATCGTCTGGGTAAAATTGTGGGGTGTTAAGAAGTTCTCGACATCTTTCTTCGATTCTTCTTCCCATTGTTGCATCAATTTCTTCATTATTATTTTTCCCTTCTAATTCAAATGACATAGCTATATAGCTAGCTATATTTGTTGTTGATATTCTTTCTTTACCTTTACTAAGATGTTCTTTTAGTTCTCTCATTTGTCCATACAGTAATTTTTTATGCACTATGTACTTAAAAATATTTTCATACTGTTTTCTACCATCTAAAAATTGTTGTTTAAACCTCTGATGATTTTCAAACGGTTCGATTTCAAATGGACAAAATAGAACATTACTTGCTATGTTTAATAAAGATGTTAATTTTGTGTTTCTATTAACAATAAAATTTACTCTCCTTATTATACTCTTTACTTCTCTAAAGTTTTCTAAAGCTATATACGGGTAAAATCCTACTGTATTACTATAAGTTTTAAGAAAATTACTTAATAAAAGATATACATTACATAAGTTTCCTTTATTTATAGAAACTGAAATATTACTACCTGCTTCACCTAAACAAGGGTCAGCCATTTTAGAAATATGGGGATGCCAATATAATAGGTTATCACAGTAAGAATTAGATGCTTCTGCAAACCAGTAGTTTAAGCCAGGTAATATCTTTGTTTCATATTTACTTATAAACAAATAGTAAGTAAGATTTCTTTGGGCAAAATCCACGTATGTATTAACCTTTAGAATAATATAATTATTTGTTTCACCTATATAAGTACTTGGAAAATACGTTATTTCCCTTTCAAATACTTGTGAAAACTTTGTTGCTGTTGGTTTACGAATAGGGACAATATATGGAATACATACATCGTTTTCCCATTTGAACAAACTTATTTGTTCTGACATACTTTCTCCTGCTTTTTAAGAAAGATTGAGAGGGGATAAAAGATTACTTCTATCCCCTCTTTCTCTACCAATCAACTGTTTTTATTTCCCAGATTTATAGACCATTTGGGTTATCCCTATAATGTCACCCTCTTCTAGGGTAATATCTTCTAAGGGATTATTTTCTTCATCTCTGCGTCCGAGAATGAGTTCATTCCCATTCTCTTTCATAACAGAAACAGTCCGACCATCAAGGTTATATCCTTGCTCGGTTAAGAACTGAATTAATGATGTTTGTTCGGTAGCAACCTGTTGTAGTTGATACCCATTTTCGGATTTTGAAACGAATACGTTCATTTTTTTTCCCTTTCTTTTTTGGTTTTTAGTTTATCTATTTCTTACAGTTCTAATAACTGTTTGAATAGTTCTGATATTCCCCCAGTAGCCTGAGGAACACACTCATTATCCTCATCTTTTAGAGGACAATCTTCACATTCTTTTTCACAATCATTTACAAGAATACAATCCTTGCAATGTTTCTGTTTCATTTTCTTCCTATCTCCTTCTCAAAGTAATCAACCAGACGTTCATTAATAATCATAAACAGTTCTCTATTGAACATTCCCACAATAGTAGATTCGGGTAAATGGTCTTTAAGAAATTGATAGTATTCATCAAGACTTAGTGGTCTGATATTATCAACGAAAAACTTTTCAATAGATTCAAATGTTTCTTGTTCCCAATTAACAAAGGAATCAGGATATTTAGCTTCAATCTCTTTTACAATCTTTGCAATGATTTCATTCATCTTCTTCTCCTTCTGTAAATACAGTTGCGATTGGCATATCTTCGTTAAAATCATTTTCCTCTAATCCTAAAGTAGCACAAAGATTTCTTAGTGTTTCTGGATTAAGGTCACTAAAGTAAATTGGAAACTGTTTCATTTTTATTCTCCTCTTCTGAATCTTTATTCCATAATTCTAAGGCATTACCTAATTGCCATAATGTACTTGCCATTTTAATAGCAAGATTTTGTAGAAATTCTTTAGACTTATCTTTTATAACTTCTTCTTGCTGACTTAGTTCTAAATCTTCAAAGCACACACTCTCCCACTTTTTTGTTTCGGGATTTTGTACTCTGAAATATACTCCTGATAGCTCGATTCGTTCTTTCATTTTATTTCTCCTTAAGGCATTATTCTTTTGTAGTCAAATTCATCATCAATCTCCTGCAATAACTTATCAGCAGAGACAATATTATTTTTATCTAGAATTTTCATTAATTCCACAGCTGGTAATGCGTATCCATAAGTATTGAGAATATAATCTATGATACTATCTTCATCCCCAAGTTCATCTATAAGTTTGTCCAGTTTTTCTTCTGGAGTAAGTCCATCATTTTCATAAATATTATAACGCATATTAACTCCTTTTTAAATAGTTGAAATGGTAAACCGCAAGGAACTAAACCCATTTCCATTTTAATAATAATAAATAATAATCCTTTCAGTTTATATATTTCAGTCGGCTTTACTAAATATTTCCTCAGCCCGATATACAATGGTAAATTTTCTATTACATTCCAATCCTCATCAATAAATGCTCTTAGTATATCATATTCAATCGAGTTACAGAAAGGACATTTTGCTCTTCCTATAACATTATTTTCTATTAATTTTTTTGCCATAAGATTCCTTTCATTTTACTATAATATTATTTGATATTTTGATTCTTTTTATATTCAATCATTTTTATTTCTGTTATTGGTATTTGATACTTAGGTTGTCCTTGTGAATAGCAAGTTATCCAGCCATCGGATTTCTTAAAGGCGGTGCAATAGATAACTTTTTTATCCAGTAATTCAATCCTGATAACATCTTGCCATTCAAATTCTTTTTTTAATCTATAATTTTCAATTAAAAATATTATAGTCATTATAGCAACCGTTAAAATTATCGCCACAAATCTGGCTTTTTTCGCTTTCATTCAAAAATCCTCCTCATATTAGCAAGCCTCAAAGTCATCAATATTCAATACTGTTAGAATCCAATCTCCATTTAAGGTTTTTGCCCATATTTGCCCGTTAAATGTTAAAAGTCTATATCCAGCTTTATCAGCCTCTTCTTGTGCTTCTCTTAATTCACATACCAACCAAACTTTATCTTGCATCCCATTATAAGGGTCAAATATTTTTCTTATTCCTTTACAATAAATCATTTTTAATTCCTTTCTTTAATTAATATTTTAATTACCATTCAGTTATTACTTTTACATCATAACCTTTTTTCTTCATTTCGGACTCGATATATTCACAAAAATCTGGACATCTTTCAGGCGCAGCTTCTTCAATAAACACAATCCAGCTGTAATAATTTTTTTCATTTTTCATTCTCCCTTTTCCATTTTATTTCTAGTTCTATATGTTCATTCTTCTCTCTAAGAAACTTCTTAAAGATTTTCTTGAGGGACACTCTAGCTTTACTAAAATATGGTGGTAGAATATGATGTTCTACCTTAATAAGATTACCTAGATTATCATAATGCCAAACATAAATATAGCGTGCAACCTTTGGCATAGAATTATCAGCAGATAAGCTTAACCCCATACAGAAACCTAATAAAAAGTTAGCGCATTTATAAGGTAGTTCTTTATAATTTCTTAATGGAAAAGAACTATACCTTATGCTAATTTCATTACCATCTATGTTATAATAATACATAACCTACTCCTTTTTCAATTCCATTCCGCTTTCTCATATTCCCAAGAAGCGGAAATAATTTCGTCTGTTATCTTACCTTTTAAATATTTAATAAACTTATACACTGGTGATTCATCACAATCACCCTCTAGACAGTTATACAAATAACATTGAGCATATTTGTATAATTGATATAAGTCTTTAGAATACTTATATATATCTACTATGAAGGGTTCTTCTTTGTATAAATAATCGTATCTCTCCTTCATAGCACGGACATTTAATTTATGTAATTCTTCTATTATTTTTTTTATTTTCATATTTTCGGAATCCTCTTCTTCTATTCCGAAAATTTCTTCCATATCTATTCCAGTATTATTTCTAAAATCAGAAAAATATTTCAAAGACTTTCTTGCCAAAGAAACAACGTTCTTTGGACTTACTACGAAGCACGACATCTTTCTTCTCCTTTTTAAAAAAATTTGGCAGGAAACCACAAGATTCTAAAACCTGCCGTAGTTTAACTTTTGAAAATAATATGGGGTTACTATCTTCAAATAACTCTTTTGGTTTTTTAAAAAGAATATATCCTACATCTATCGAGCGATAGTTCGTTCCCCACAGTATCATTTTGATAATACCACAAGGCATTTTAGGTTTGGGTTGTCAATTTACATATACTACTCCCTGATTAATATATGTGTTAGGACTGTGTTACTTTCTTTACTGCCATATATACTAGTAGCGATGTAATACTTTATCACAGATGGAATAGTTCCTATTTCAGAAGGAATAGCCCTATTAGTTTTATAGTAAGGGGGAAGACAGTATTATCTTACCCTTACTATATTTTCTTTCTTATACCTTATATCTAGTATTAATAATATATATAATATATATAATATATATAATACTAGATATTTGAGGCGTAACATTCGCCCTCGAAAAAATAATGGCATTTCGGTGAACATACATCGCAACCCCACGAACCGCAATAATTACAGTAGGTCGCATACCCGCCAGAGTATGCTTCATACTCTTCTATGGGATTTCCACAATGTCCACAGACCTTATTCCCACAATATTTTTCCATTTTCAATCTCCCTCTTCTATAAAACATATAGAAAATAGAAAAAACTTTAGGCGTTATTCGCCCAAAGTTTCTTCTAGATTCTCGAGACTAGAGACCAATTTCTCTAAGTCTTTTCCGTAATCTGCTGGAAGACAGACATCACTGTCTTGCAATGCACTTAACATCGCCACCCAGCTTTCTAACTGAACAGCGATAGCGTTGTCTAACGCCGCTTTGGCTTGTTCCAACGCCGATGACCGCCGCCCGTTAAAATAATCGTATCTAGGTTGGCTATTGCGAGGATTACTCGCAATACTTACAACCCGTTCATTTAGACGGCGAAGAATGGGATATACCCGTAGAATTTCTACAAAGACACGAACGTCACCTGTGACTTCAAAGACACGTCTGTGACTTTCGTGCCAGACGGCGATTAATTCGCCAGGTTTACGGCTGGCGAATGAAGCGTTCACTGTCCACTGAAGGATTGTAAAAATACTTTCCATATAAATCTCCTTGTTTAAAATTTGAAATATCAAAAGAACAAAAAAAAAGAATTACTTTCCATAAGAAAATTGCTATTGCAATTCCCCGAACGAAGTGAGGTGGGGTGTGATGGTTAGTCACGCTACAAAATAGCATAGTTTTTGAAAGTTTTCTGGATATATAATCTAGGTTTAATGTGAAAAAACTGCGATTAGATGAAGGAAAATGGCGAAAATGGGGGAAAAACCTCTATGAATGCAAAAAATTAGTGATTATTTATAGTTATTTTGCGTTAATTAGGGTATTGATTACCAATTGAGAGCCAAATTTTCTCGATAGTAAATGAAAAGTAATGGGTTTTAAAATCGTTTAGAGCGTTCAAAATTGGTATATGTGGATAATTTTACCAATTAACAAAGAAAATCGCTCCTAGTTAATTCCAGCCCGATTACTTTTTATTCTTTTGATTAGTTTGGTAGTCAATTTGGCACTTGACTAGTTGTAGATGGTGATAGGAGGGTATTAGACATACACTCGGCAAGGGTGTGGGATACAATGTATGACAGGTATCGTAGGATTGGCAAGATACCGATGGATGATGCATTTATTCACGAAGATTTCAATCCTTGCTGTTCCTGTCAGCCCAGTATTGAGCATACAGGTTCAATGCTTACCATAATTCACAGGCAAGTAATTCCTTTATCGGATATAAGTGAAGAGTTAATTATCACAATGTCAAAAAGCGTGTGATAAAATAACTGAATAACACAGAGAAAAGAACTAATTAGGGTAAGATAAGTCCAACTTATTCTTGCAGGTAAGACTAAGTTACAATAAGGTTATTGTAACAAGTGTCATTAGTAGATATATTATTTTCGTTATTTGTTATTAAGGGAAAGAATGCGATTAGAAAAGTACAAAGATAAATATTATCAATTATATACGGTGGAAGAAGCCCATAATTCTGGTATAGCGTACAAGAAAGATTGGCGTAACGCTGAAGAGGGTAATTATGTATTGACAGATGACAATATGGTAGTGCCTGTCTTAAAGATAAAGCGTATAGGTAAAGACAGGGCAATACAGACTCCCACTGGGTTATTTAACATAGATAGAGCAAACACGAAGTTGGACACTAAGCATAGGGCTAACAAAACATCTTTTACCAGCAAGCCTCCTTCTCAAGTAATTAGGGATAGGAAAAATGCTAACAATAGAGAGATAATGTTTGTAAAGTATTTTATTGAGACTGGAGATAGGGTAGAAGCATACTTACGTGCATTTAAGACACAAAACATAGAGATAGCAAAGATTCAAGGTGCTAACTTATTAAAACAAAAGAGGATAGTGAATATGATAATTGACGAAGTCAAATTGGCTTGTAAAAATTTGGGTGTTAATTATGAGTATGTTATTAAGGGCTTCAAAGAGATTTACGAGGATACAGGACAGAAGGGTGCTGATAGGTTAAGAGCCTTAGAGAACTTAGGCAATATCATTAACGCTACTGATAAGGCAAATGTTTTGAGTGGTAATGAGGGATATACAGGTGGAAGACTATCAGGTGGAGAAGAAAGGAAGGGAATACCAAATATGGCAGAGATTCCTGCTGAAGAGATTGAGAATATTCTGGATGATGTTCCAGAAGAAGAAATAATAGAAAGTGGATTATAAAAAAAGGAGAAACTTTATGTCACAAAAACCAGACAAATTGCCCAATATTGTCACAGGTATTAGTGAGGTTCAAGAACTAACTAACATTCTAAAGGGCATTGGAGTTGATTACACTAGTAGGCTTAATACCCTACTATCGTCCTTGAATACTATTGCCATTTTGGCTAATAGTGAAGAGGCTCGTAGAAAACTCAACGTCCCGATAGAAGCCGTAGATAGGTTAGTTGAGGACACGTTGAATCGGGCGACGGTATGCTATTACATAGTTTCGCTAGTAACAAGCATACTACAATCTCCAGATACTTTGGAGAAATCATTAACTACCCTTAAGAGTGCTGTGAGAGCGGGATATTTTATTGATGCTAAAGAAGAGTTGCGAAAAGAACCTGACGAACAGGTTGAGAATCTAGGTTGTCAACCCGAAGCCGATGAAGAGCAACCTGAAGTTGATGCAAATCAGCCTGGTGATATTGATGCAAATCAACCCGAAGTCGTAGGGCAAGCAACTGATAAAAAACAATAAGTAAAAGGAGAAAAAGATGTTTGGTAAAAAGAAAAGACGTTTAAGAGAAGAGACTGTGAATTTTATTCTAGACTCCATTCTTAAATTGTCTGAATCGGTTTTGGAATTAACCTTGCTTATAAGGCGTAACAGAGAAATTGCGCAGAATGAAAGCAACATCCAAACGGTTACTATTAGTAGGATGTGGGATGTGATTGAGGATATTAAAAAGACCATTGCAGAAAAGGAGGTTTCTGAAAATGAACAACTTTTTAATTCCAGTCCGAGAAAACCTCGTACGCCAGCAAATAAGAAATGTGCTGGTGCTGGTGCGTGTAGTGAACCAACTCCGAGAAAGTCCAACCTAAAGGTGGGTAGGAATACTAACCAACTTATGGGTGGCGGAATAAAGGCATAACAAGAATGGGCGGATATAGGTTTCCAAAAGATAAAGAAGAATTTTTATTGCGAGAGGCATATAATAATCTTATTGTCTTTGGTAAACTATTTCTGCCAGGTGACTTTCTAAAAAGTGAGACACCAGCATTTCACTATGTTGTAGCTAAAGGCTTATTGGAAAAATCTACAAAACCACTTGCTATTATTATTCCAAGAGGTCACGGCAAAACAACGCTGGTACGTGCCAAGATACTGCACGATATATGTTATTGTAAGAAAGCAAAGGAATGGGGGTTGTCTGACGATGACGACCCCCTCTTTTATGGGTGGGTTTCATCTACTCAAAGAAAGTCTATGAATAATATCAAATACATTAGGTTGCACGCTGAAAGCAATCTGATTATGAGATATTATTTTGGTGATTTATCGGGTAGGGATAAGAGAGGATTTGTATGGGGAAGAGAGGATTTAGAGTTTTCAAATCGGTGTAGTTTAGTATCCCGTTCTAACTTATCAAGCTTGCGTGGTGAGAATGCCGCAGACGTAAGTGCTGGGGCTATTCGTTATTCGGGAGTTTTCCTTGATGATACCGAGAACGAAGCCAACACTCGGACGGCTTCGGCTCGTGAGAACCTTGCCCTAACAATAATGGATGGAATCTTCCCATCAGTTGACGTTCACAAAGGACGTGTTTATTTTGTAGGAACTCCCGTACACTACGCATCCTTCTGCCAGAAGATACTGGATTCGTATTATAAGCACAAAGAAGAAGGCACGCTTGATAAATTTATGTGGGAGGTTATTACCTTTAAAGCCACGCAACCCAAAGCACCTGGCGGTGTTTTGTGGAATAGTTATATCCCACGTAGCGTATTGGATAGAATCAAACTTACTTATGCACAATCACCACGAGGTATAGCAGGTTACTATCAGGAATATGAATTAGAGATTCAGAATGCTGAATTTGCGCTTTGGAATCGTAATCACTTACGTTACTGGGATGGATACTTTACTATCGAGGATGGGGTAAAGTATATTGTAAAGGATGGAGAGCATATCCTTGTTAATACCTTTATAGGTTGTGACCCTGCTACTGACATAAAGTCAAAGGCATCCAATTATTCTGTTATTATGGCAATTGCTATTGACAAAGATAACAACGGGTATGTCTTAGAATATGTTAGGAAGCGGTATATTCCTTCATTGGCTATCAGAAATGCTAATGGTGAAATAGAATCTGGTGCTACTTGGGGAGTAGTGGATTACATCTTTGATATGGCAGTAAGATATGATGTTAATTCAGTAGTTGTTGAAGATGTAGCAATGAATAGAACTATTCTAAACGATTATTTATATGAATGTAAGCGTCGTAATACTTTTAAATACGGACTAATAGGAGTAAAGCCTGGCGGTACAAATAAAGTTAATCGTATCTATTCGGTGATGAATAATAGATTTGCTTCTGGGTCTGTGTATTTGAAAGATGGAATGTATGAACTTGAGAATGAAATACTTACTCTAGGAGATAAAATGGCGTATGATGACCTTGTAGATGCGTTGACGTATGCTTTTATGAAAAGCTATCCGCCTAGTAATTATGTCTATAATAAGAACAAAGTATTAGTAAAGAAAAAACCTGTTGCTAAGAATTGGATGGCGGCGTAGAGATGGACGGAAAAGAGATAAAAATATTATACGATTTGGCTAATAACAAGTTACGAACCAAGTGGTTAGCCGTTGGACAGCGTAATATGGATTATTTCTTGAATATCCAATTAACACCACAGGTTATTGCAAGGCTTAAAAAGGCTGGGATGCCTACCTTTGTAATTAACAAGATTACTCCTGCGGTTGAGCTGATGAAATACTTTGTTACTGCTGGAACACCACGTTGGCAAGTTGTGGGATTGGAAGAAAGTGATACAGATGTAGCTCATATTCCTACCGTCGTAGCAGAGTATTGTTTAAATCTTTCTAGTTGGCGAGTAGTATTTAGTAGAGTGGTATCCGATGCTATTATAAGGGGGGCAGGATATTTCTGGGTTATGGTTGACCCAGACTTAGATGATGGGATGGGAGAGGTATTAATTAAAGATTTACACCCTAGAGATGTCTTCTGGGATATACGTTCTCGGGATTTCTTTAGACGGGATGCAATGTATTGTGGCATAAGAAAAATCTTTTCTAAAGCCCAATTAATGCAAATGTATCCCGAGCATAAGGAACTAATAAAGCAAGCCAATACGATTGATAGCGAAGATAGTTTAATATCTAGTATTGGTGCTACCACTACTGCGCCCGATGGCACTGAAGAAGTAGAAGAGGTTAATCCTGGCGATATTGATAATGGCGATATTGATAATATTGATACTGGTTATTCCTATGATAATATTGATACTGGTTATTCCTATGATGTTCAGGATACTGATATATTACGATATAGTGTAGGAGATTCTGATTGGGATACTTTAATAGAGTATTTTCATATCTATCTAAAAGAGAAGAAACCCATTCATAGGATTACATATTACGTTGTTAAATCAGAAGAAGAAATTAAAGCCATTACTCAGCAATATACTCAAGAGTTCAATAAAATTGCTGAAGAGGGTAAGGTAAATATTGGTGACCAACTAGCCCAGCTAAAACAGGCTTTAGAGGCTGGTGAAATTACTCAAGAACGTTTTCAGTTTGAATCTAAGAGAATACAAGAAGAGTATGCTCAGAAGCTACAAGAGGTTCAAGATGAATTAAAACAGAAAATAGCCGAGTATTCAGTAGAGATTAAAACTGAGAAGTTTACAGAGAAAGAATATAATCAGTTAAAGAAATCGCCTGAATTTGTATCTACTATTATTGATGAAATAAAATACTACGCTACTGTTATTAAAGAAGTTACAGCAATAGGAGATAAGATATTAACTCAACGTTATCTTGATGACCGTATTACTGAATATCCGATAGTACAGTTACCGTATATAGATACAGGATGCCCATTCCCAATGGCGTATGTTACTATGTTAGTAGGTAAACAGGATGAGATTAATAAAGGTCATCAAATTACTATTCATAATGCTAACTTAGGGTCGGGATTGCGTTGGATGTATGATGAAGGTTCTATTGACCCAGATGTTTGGGAAATGTATTCGTCTTCGGTAGGTGCTTTGTTGCCTGTTCATACTGGAATGCAACATCCTATTCCTATAATGCCAGTTCCTATTTCTAATGGTTTTATCCAATTAGTCCAAGAGAGTAAGTATGATTTTGAAGACCAGTCTGGTATGTTTAGAACTATGGCTGGTGGTCAAGATAGTAATACTCAGACATATCGAGGATTATTAGCATTAGACGAATTTGGTACAAGACGGATAAAACAGTGGGTTATTAATGTTGTAGAACCTGTATTAACCTATTTAGGAAAAGTATTCCATTCAGTAGCGCAGTCCACTTACTCAGCATACAAGGTAATGCGTATTGTTCAACCAAATAATCAGTCTAAAACAGTAGAAATTAATATTCCTATCTACAATGATTATGGCGAGGCAGTAGAAAAGTCTATGAATTATAGTGAAATGAAGTTTGATATAGCCTTCGTAGCTGGTTCTACTCAACCTATTAACAGGTGGGCATTATTAGACGAATACTTTAAGTGGTTTCAGGCTGGTATTATTGATGATATTGCCTTCTTGGGTGAGACTGATATACGCAATAAGGAAAAGATTATTCAACGCAAATCCACATACAGTCAACTAATAGCTAATATTGATGAACTGAACAAGATGGTAAAAGATTTACAGAGTAGGAATAAAGCACTAGAAAATCAATTAGTTAATTATTCGATAAAAGATAAAGCTTCTACGGTAGGAGATAGATTGAACAAGCAATATATGGAAACTGCTTATCAACAGAAACTCTTACGTGGATTAATGAAAGGTAATGCCCGTGTAAAGAATCAAGAAATTCAGAATACAGTTAATTCTATTCTTCAGAACTTTAGTGGGCAGATGCAAGTAGAAGCTGAGAAACAAAAAATACAGATGCAGAATAGCGGTAATGCCGCAACTGCACAAAATAGAAGTCAGGAGACTAACCCTCCCCCGACTGAAGAAAATAACAACCCCCTAACAGAGGAGACAAACAATGAGTGATGAGTTTTTGGATGGTAACACATCCGATTTAGGTGGTAACACACCTTTTGGTGATAACACACCAGGTTTTGGTGATGATTTTGGAGATGATTCCGACGACGTGTTCGGCGATGATTTTTCAGATTTATCACAAACAGGACAAAATGATGATGACGATTTAGAAGATTCTGATTTCCAAGATGATGATGATGCGGCAAATATGGGGGGGAATCAGAAGAAGTCTAAACCAGTCAACTGGAAAAAGCGGTATCTGGATTCTTCTCGTGAAGCCAAACGTTTGTATGGCGAACTACAAGGAATCAAGCAAGCAATGCCGTTGATAAGTGCCGTACAGGCTAATCCCCAATTTGCTGAATATGTTCAACAATTTTTTAACAAAGGGAATCAGGGTCAGGATACGCTGGATTTGCCTGATGATTTTCAATTTGATGCCGATGAGGCATTTAAAAATCCGCAATCTCCATCTGGACAGGTTCTAAATAAGATAATTGAATCTCGTGCCAATCAAATCATTGAGAAACGCTTAGAAGCTGAAAAAGCAAAAACACAAGCGCAAAGAGTGGAACAAGACTTGGTAAACAAGTTTAAAATAACACCACAACAACTGGCAGAGATAAAACAATGGGCTTCTAAAAGAACTATTACTCCTGATGATATATACTTTTTGTATTTAAAGGAGAAAGGTTTATTGCAGAAGAACATTCATAATTCAATAATCCAAGACCAACGAAGACAATCTTCTAATGTACAAAGAGCTCCCCGTAGTGCCGCTACGCTGGAGAGTATGAACTCTGACGATATAGATAGAGATACGGCGGCATTTAATACAATTTTAAAATCAACAGGACAAAGTATGCGTAAACTTCTCGACGTCTGATTCTCTAATTAGACAGGAGAGAATGTTATGGCTACAAATTTAACGTTCGAGGGTGTACAAAACGCCCCACAATATATTGGCAATGTGCCTAATATCAATTTAGGCGACCAATATAAACCCTATGAGTTTGGTAAGAAATTATCGCAACTTAATATTGCTTCAGACCCGTTTTTTCGATTCGTCTCAAAACTCAGAAAAGAACCAGTAGCGGCTACTGAATATGTTTACACGGAAGAGCGTCCCAGTTTTTGCCGTAGGTATGCTTATGCTGTTGGTTGGAAACACGGTGAAGAAACGAGTTTTGTTGTTACTAGCAAAACTTTTGGTAGTGAAAATATCGTAGAGGGTAGTGCTATTAGTCTTAAATTGGCTGGTGACTATAAGACTGTTGGTAATATTACTAACGTATATGGTCAGGCTACCAATAAGATTAATATTGGTGCTGATGGAACTACTCCACGTTGGGTTATTCCCAATATTCTACTGCGAGTTCCTCTAAAACCCGAAGCAAAAAATTTACCAACTGACCCTTATAGCGCAACAGTTGCCACTGACTATATGACTGTATTAGTGCAAAGTGTTGGTGGTACTGCGCCTTATGTAGAGGTTACTGGTATTGTTGTTAGAGTTCCTAAAAATGGGACTTATGTATTAACTACACTATTAACCCCAACCGTAGTTGATGAAGTTACCACTCAAAATGTAATTTCTGAAACGTATGGGATACATCCCGCTATGCTAGAGGCACTGAGAACAACTGTTCAAGGTACTGCGTTTGGTGCTGGTACGGGAGTGCCAGAGACTTGGGCGGATACTCCATACATTAATGGATATGCGATGACTCAAATTCTAAAGACCTTTTGCGCTATGGATAATTCTAGTAGGGCGAATGAAATGAGGTTCTTTAAGAATGAGTATGCCCGTATTTGGGGTAATAAACTAATCGAGCATAAATGGGATTTGGAACAAATTGGACTTTTTAGTTCACTTGGTAGAGATGCCAATGGCAATAGGCATACTGAAGGTGCGCTTAATTACATTATGAAAAACTCCAATGTTTTTTCGTTGAATTATGCTACTACTTATGCCGATGATTTATTTGAGCATCTTTCAATTATGCTTGACCCACGTTATAATAGTGTTGTCCCGACTTTATTCTTTGTTTCAACCCTGACTTACAACTGGATGAATAGGTTGGCTGGGCTGTATAAGAATAATATTACCATTGCAGGGAATAATATTGTTACACCAGATTTTGCTCTAACAAATAGAACTCAAATTCTTGGTGTGCCAACTGATGTTTTTGCAACTCCTAAAGGGCGTATTAAAGTTATTATTAATCCGCACCTTGACGGAACACCTGTTAAGATGTTGGGTATTAACTTGAACGGTGTGAAATATCGTCCGTTGGTTGGCAATGGTATTAATCGTGATACCAAAGTCTATCCTGGAGTTAAGTCTTTGGAAAAAGACGGCACTGATATTCAAGGCGATTTGATTCTTACGGAAGCCAGCTTTGAATGGAGCTTGCGTGAGACGCACGCCGTTTGGATATAAATCTTTAGGCTACCGACACTTGGGAGTAAGGGGGGAAGTTCTCTTCCCCTCATTTCGCCAACCTGAAATGGAGAGGAAATAATATGACAATAGGTGAAATATATTCAATAGTTAAGCAAAGCATTCCTAATATTGCGTTAGCCTCAGTGGTTGAAAAGATAAATGCCGCCCTGATAGAAATGTCTCCTAACCTGAAAAGAAAAGTCTTTGTTACTTACAATATTACTGCTAATTGTACTACTTATGAATTACCCAAGAACTGTATTTCTGTTCTTTCTGTTGATATATATGTAAACAATGCGTATAAAAAAATATCGAGATTTTATGATGACGGGATTATTCCTGTTGGAGATAGTGTTACACCGCTTGAAAATGTTACTGAATGGGAAAGTGTAAAAAATACTAACTATGCGTATTGTATATTAAATGATTCTGTTCAGTTATTTCAGATTAGTGGTGGAAAGTTAATAGCTCCTACCGAATCTTACGCTGGTGCATTGAAAGTAAAATATACTGCTAGACCAAATATGTTGGATATTGTTAGTATTACCAATGATACTGAACCAGATGTACCCCAAATATTACATACGGCTATTATTGATTATGTATTGTTTGAATGCTATATGGAGCTAGTATCCACTGTTAATGGAGAAAAGGAAATTTATACTCGTAGTCAATATCTTAATACTGCTAATGTGTATTATTCTAAATACGTGAATAAAATGAGACTGTTCAATGGCGGACAAATATCCCCCGAGGCACGTATCGCAAAATCTCCATCACCAATTACATCGTTGAGGTAACTATGAAAGATATACTTGCTAGTATTGCAACTTACGTCGGAGGTGAACAGGATGAGGAACTGAATATTGTTTATAACAATTTTAAGTTCAGTAAAGGAATGGCAGAACAATGGTTGCAAGATGGAGTTCGGATAATAATAAATGAGGTGCATCCTTCGGTATTATTGTCTTTATCTAAGAGTAAAGATATAATTACTAATCCAACTGATTTATCCACGTTATTGGGTAACATTGACTACAAGATAGTCTCGGTATTAAGATATTGTGGTAATTATAAGTATGTTTGTAGAGAGATATTACCCTCTCAAATAGCAGACATAACAAATAAGTATTCGTTATCTTATGCTACCGCATTAGACCCAGCATTCTGTACCAGAGAAAATGTATTAACTATCTATCCCGAAGCTAATGGATTAGTAGGGCAAGTGATTGGTGAGTTGCATTATATCCAAGTTCCTACTGTTAATTTGGCAGAAAGTAATTCTATTTTTAGTGCTGACTTTGAAGCGTTAAATAGGCTATTGGTGATTTATGGAGCGGCTAGGCTGTATAGAGAATGTAGCGTTGGATTATTAAACGAGATAAAGAATAGTGCTAGTGAAATCATTATCGAAGAATTTGACCCATTATTGAAATTATACGAAAAGGTGGGAAACGATAATGTAAAGAGATATTCTGTTCGTAAAGAAAATTTAGATAGAATATTTGGTGAAAATTATACAGCACTTAGTCTTGTTGAAGATGTTGATGGGATTTTATTTCCTGGCGAAGGAACAGAAAAAGAATCAATAGATAGTATTTGGGAAACGATACAAACCGCTAGTTCGCTATTTAATAAAACTAATGAAACTGGTATATCAGGAAAGGTATCTGCATTTGATACTGAAAATGGTATCTTGAAAACTGATTTAGCAGTGCCATCTGTAACAGCACCTTACTCATCTAACGTAATCTTTTCCCCTTCTGTTAGTGCTCCTTCAGATATTACTGTAAGTCAAGATGAGGTTTTTGGAGAAGGTGTACAGGGGGGAAATCCAATAGATTTATACGCTACTGATTATAATGGCATTATTAATTTTGATATTTTAACACCCTTTAGTGGTACTGGTTTTAGCTTTGGTAGTACTTCATCTGGATATATTAAGAATTTTAATGATGCTTTAAGTCTGGATGATTTAGAGAAAGCTAGTATTTACATAGCCGATATTACTCAACAAGCTAATGCTTTTACAGCTGAAGTACAGGAAAGAATTGGTATTCTATCTCAGAAAGTAGAAGCTTTTACAGCTCTTATGAATCAGAGAGTTCAGCTCGCTATGAATAAAGTACAGCAAGAAGTTAATGCGGCATTAGGGGTGCAACAGAATAAAACTCAAGCATTTATAGCGCAAACCAATACAGCGCTACAATATGAGTTAGGTACACTTCAGAGTAATGTCCAGAGATATAATGCCGAGTTTAGTGGAACTGTTCAGCACAACTTAGCGGTTCTGCAAAATAAGACTCAAGCTTATCTAAATGAAATCCAACAAAGTGTTCAGTTGTATCTTGGTGAAATTGAGAGAAAGGCTAGTGTCTATACTGGTTTTAAACAAATACTAATGCAAGCTAAGATGCAGGAATTTCAGGCTAGAATCCAGCAAGCACTTGGCGAATTACAATTAAAAGTTAATGAGTATTTAACATTAACCAATAATCAAGTGCAGGCTGATATGGCATTGATTCAGAATTATATGGCATCTCATCAACTATCAGTAACGGCTTCGATAAGCAAATTTCAGGGATTGGCGAATTTACTACAAGGTGGTCAGTATTATTTAAGTCTATACAATGAGACTTTGAAAGAATTTAATGATGCTGTTCAAAAATATAGAAGATAAAGAAAGGAGTAATTATGACAAATTACGTTGACCCAGCCCTTATGACTGAGTTTTACAACAAACGGTATGATATGATTTATACCGATGAGAAAGGTGAAGAACATATTATTCCTGTCCCACGCAAGAAAATTAAATATAAGTTAAGTTTGGGCTGGAAATTAGTTCCCACAGAAGAGCCGATATTTTTCGATTATGAAACTTATGCGGCACATATAGCAACACAAGAAACAAATAAGGAAAAGGAGTAAACTATGGCTGAT
>Ga0208824_1000418_pt1 | contig 46523 bp, 38 predicted proteins | sample AD_JPNTR3_MetaG_FD_184447 | JGI IMG/M metagenome (GOLD analysis project Ga0208824, IMG submission 184447) | Active sludge microbial communities of municipal wastewater-treating anaerobic digesters from Japan - AD_JPNTR3_MetaG (SPAdes) (version 2) | ecosystem: Engineered > Bioreactor > Anaerobic...
GATGAAGGATAATATTGGAAAAGGAAAGACGAGGGATGATCATTCTGAACTTGCTTCCCAGCTTTTTGCATCGTACGCAAAGACAAGGGATATAAGAGCGATTGCATCAATCATAGGCGAAGAGGAACTTTCCAGTCTTGACCTTGTCTATCTAAAATTTGGAGAGAACTTTGAGAATAAGTTTGTTAACCAGTCATATAATGAGAGAAGAACTCTCCAACAAAGTTTAGAAATCGGTTGGGACGTTGTTTCAGAGTTACCAGAAGAAGAACTTGTCAGGATAAGCAAGGATCATATTAAACAAAGATACAGGAAGAAAAATGGCGATAAAAATACCAGCGACGAAAACAAATCTGCTTAAAACAAAGGGTATACTTTCTCTTTGCAAGGAAGGATACCAACTTCTGGACGAAAAAAGAAGAATTCTTCTTATGGAAATTTCCTCAATTACAAAGGTTATTGATGAACTTCAGGAGAACGTTAATATTTCTCTTTCAGATGCTTATGCTGCTGTCGAAGAAGCATTTATTGCAATGGGAAAATCAAGGGTCAGAAATCTTGCAGCAGGGATTGATACAGAAATAGAAATAAATATTACAGAAAAAAAAATGATGGGGGCAAGTATTCCATCTATCTCCCTTAATCTAAAAGAAAATCCACCTTTTTGTAGTCCTTTAGGTGTGCATCCTGCGTTTGATCGTGCAGATATCTTATTAAAGGAAGCAATAAAACACATAGCGGAACTCGCAGAAAAAAAAATCGCTCTACAGCGCCTTGAAAAAGAATTTCAGAGAACAACTAAAAAGGTGAATGCACTTGAAAAAATACATATTCCCTATTATAATGAAGTATTAAAGACAATAACAGATCGTCTTGATGAAGAATCAAGAGAAGCATTTTCAACACTTAAAGAGATAAAGAAAAAACTGGCATTAAGGGAATCTTAAATGATAACGATTAAACACATCATTGTTGCCTGCGCAGTTGACACCATTTCAGCGTATACAGTAAGATATGCGATAGAATTTTCTAAGGTACTTAATTCAAAACTTACCATACTTCACATTGTTGATATATCAAGGTTAAAGGAACTGATAAAAATAGGATTATTCAAAGAAAATGAAAGAAAATTGATTGAACAGGATCTCGAAAAAGAAGGTAGGGTTTTTGCTGAAAGATTCAGGAATATCGCCAGGGAAAATGGCGTTGAGTGTGATGTTATTGTTATGTGGGGAATAGTGCACAAACAGGTTGCCAGGGTTGTAAAAGATACAAAGGCAGACCTTCTTATTATCGGCGGGATGCCCTATGTCGGTGAGATGGGGAAAATCAGCGAGGGAGAACTAATTCTTGCTGAGGTATCGTGTCCTGTTCTTGTTGTAAAAAGACCAGTGCATGACTGGACAGATATAATGTCATAGTGAGGGAGGTGCCTATATGAAAGAAAATATAAAATGGTACTTTCTTATTTTGATGTTATGTTTTGCAGTTTGTATCAATGCAGCAGATTTAAGAGAAAAAAAAGGAGGCGTATCTATGAATATAACAAGTCCTGCCTTTCAACACAATTCTATGATTCCTGCAAAATATACCTGCGATGGGATAAATGTCAATCCACCTCTTTTGATAGAAGGTATACCAGAAAAAACAAAAAGTATTGTTTTGATTATGGATGATCCTGATGCACCTATGGGAACATGGATACACTGGATTGTGTTTAATATTCCTTGTACTGGAACAAAACTTGAGATTAAAGAAAATTCTATCCCAGGCATTCAGGGTTGGAATGATTTTAGAAAAGTTGGTTATGGTGGGCCCTGTCCGCCATCAGGAACCCACAGGTATTTTTTCAGGGCCTACGCCCTTGATACAATGCTGAATCTGAAGGAGGGCGTAAAACGGCAGGAATTAGAAAAAGCAATGCAGGGGCATATCCTTGCCCAGGCAGAGATTATCGGCCTTTATAAAAAACAGGGAAGATAAACCTATTTCAATCCTCATGTGCAGTGTTATAAAAAAACAAGGTAATTCGTTTTGATTTTTACACTTTTTATTTTGAATTGAGAATAAAATCTCTTCCATTACTCTTTTTATAAAAATAGAAAAGGAGTTCATATGGCTGATAATATGCTTAAGGTAGGAATTATTGGTTTTGGGCTTCGTATTTCACATATGGCTGGACTTATGAAGATTTTTGGATTTCCGTATAGGATAGAGGCTATTGCGGATCCTGCTTGTGAGGAGATAGAAAAAGCAGTAAAGGAAAAAACACCAGAAGCCAGAACCAGAAGACGAATAGACCCTGAGTTAATGCAGGATACAAAGTATTTTTCTTCAGCAGATGAAATGCTGGATAAAACAGAACTTGATGGTGTTATGATTGGAACAAGATGTTATCTTCATACTGAAATGGCATGTAAGGTTGCAAAAAGAAATCTTCCTCTTTTTCTCGAAAAACCAGTGGCAATAAACTTTGAGCAGTTGAAGATGCTGCAGAAAGCATTTGAGAATTTTACTGCGCCAGTTGTGATTTCTTTCCCTCTGCGTCTTTCTCCTATTGCCTTAAAGGTAAAGCAAATAATTGAATCAGGAAGAATAGGAGATGTTGAGCATGTTGTGGCAGTGAATGATGTTCCTTATGGAGTGGGTTATTTTAATAGTTGGTACAGAAACTATAACGAGGTTGGCGGGCTTTTTCTTCAAAAAGCAACACATGATTTTGATTATATCTTTTTTCTAACAGGGCAAAAACCAAAAACAATTGCTGCAATGAATTCTCAGAGAATTTATGGGAACAAAGATAAACCATTTGATCTTTTATGCAAGAATTGTGATGAAAAAATGGAATGTGTTGAAAGCCCATTTAATCTTTTTTACAAGAGGTTTGCAGGGGGAAAAGTTGAATGGAATGACTGGCAAAAGTGTGTGTTTTCAAGAGAGATTAAAAATGAGGATAGCGGTAATGCTCTTATTGAACTTAACAATGGTGTTCAGGTAAGTTATACACAGAATTTTTTTGTAAGGAATCAAAAGGTTGCAAGACGTGGTGCACGACTTTATGGATATAAAGGAACAATTGATTTTGACTGGTACCGTAATACAATAATTGTATATGATCATTTTACCCCGATTGTTGAAACAATTGAATTTACAGGTGATATGCCTCATTTTGGAGGAGACAGGGAACTTGTATATGATTTTTTGATGGCAATGAAGGAAAAAAGACCATCCAGATCTCCAATGGAAGCAGGAATAACAAGTGCCCTTGCGTGTTTATGGGCTCGCGAGTCAGCCGAAAAAAGACAATTTTTTGAGGTTAAGATGCCGTGACACGCAGAGAAAGGGTACTTACCTCTCTTAAACACAAACAACCTGATAGAATACCTGTTGACCTTGGTGGAATGGATTCAACAGGTATTACTGCTGTTGCCTATAACAAACTAAAAAAATACCTTTGTATAGAAACTGGTAATACAAAGGTTTATGACCCATACCAGCAGGTGGCTGTTGTTGATTTTAATGTTTTAGATATTATTGGTGCAGATGTTCTTGCTATTTTCCCTGAACCAGAAAAATGGAAGATATCACAACTTCCTGATGGGTCTATGTGTGAGGTTCCAGAGAGATGGAATGCAGAAACACTTCCTGATGGATCCCAGCAGGTTGTTTTTAATGAAAAGATTATTGCAAAAAGACCATCAAAATCCTGGTATTTTGAACAGGTAGATTATCCTTTAGCAAATGCAAAATCAATAAAAGAGATTGAATCAAACCAATCTATATTTGAAAACTTTGACTGGCCTTTTTTTGTTGATGAAACAATCGAACAAATTGGCAAAAGGGCAAAACATCTTTATGAGACAACCGATTATGCCCTGATGGGTAATTTTGCAGTCCATATTTTTATGGGTGGACAACTTCTGAGGGGTTTTGAACAGTTTATGATTGATCTTGTACTTAATCCTGATATTGCCAGGTGTATTATGGATAATCTTTCTGAATCATACATAAAAAGATTTGAAAAATACAGTACTTATATTGGTCCATATGTGCAGATTATAAATGTCAATGATGATCTTGGAACCCAGGAATCACTGCAGGTTTCTCCTGAAACATACAGGAAACTTATCAAGCCATATCAGAAGAAACTTTATAGATTTATCAAGGAACATTTCAATGGATATCTGTTTCTTCATTCAGATGGTTCTATTTATGACATAATACCGGATCTAATTGATATTGGTGTTGATATTATTAATCCTGTTCAATTTTCCGCAAGGAATATGGATCTTGAAAAATTGAAAAGAGAATTTGGGAGATATATTACATTCTGGGGAGGAGGTTGTGATACCCAGCATATACTTCCATACTCTGATACACAAACAATCAAAAACCATGTGAAAAGATGCATCAAAACACTTTTTCCTGGTGGAGGATTTGTTTTCTGCCAGATTCATAATATACAGCCAGATGTTCCGCCAGAAAATATTATGGCAATGTATGAAGCAGTAAAAGAGTGTTATTCATAGTGTGGAATCAGGTTTTCGTCAATAAATACAGGTGCACCGTCTTTTATCATACTCATTTTTCCTGCTTCAATTACTGCTGTACTGATAATTGCCTGGTTGGGTAGTGGTCTTGTTTTTTCAAACTCTGATATCATCTGTACCCTTTTTTCGAATGCCTGGTTTTTATCAAGATTGTTTGTTTCTTCATTAATTCTCAAGCAATCATTAATTGCCTGAATAACACTATCAGCACCATAACCGAGATATTGGTCAGTATCTGGTTTATTCCAATCAAGATAGGGCTTAAAAAAATATGGGTTAAATATTTCGTAGCCATCCTTTGTTGTTGAGAAGTTTGAATTTCTATCTGCATTATCTGCACGGAACTCACCTTCTGTGCAGGTTATCTGAAATCCTTGATTTGAAAGACAGGGATTTTTTTCTGGGAGTATCCATGATGTTTGTAGATATTCAACAGCACCATTGCTCCATGTAATAAATACCTGGGATGAATCAAAGGCATTAATACCAAGTGAAACAAGAAGTTTCTTCTGACCTTTTGCAATAATTTTTACTGGTTTTAGCCCAGTGACAAAATAAAACATATCAATGTAATGGGTTCCGAGATATTCAAGAGGAGAACTTCTCTCGCACCAGTTTCTAAAGTACTTTAATGGTATTTCTCTCCTTTGCTCATGCCATGCATGACAACAAAGGGCTTCTCCCATTTCTCCTTTTTTATATTTATACTGCACAGCCCTTAATGATAAATCATGTCTTTTATGGAAATCAGTAAAAACATATACACCTTTTTTTCTTGATGATTCTAAAATTTTTCCTGCATCTTTTACAGTTAAACAAAGTGGTTTTTGAACAATAACATCAAATCCTTTTTCAATGGCAAAAAGGGCCATTTCTGCATGTAGGTCATCAGGGGTTGCAATAATAACAATCCCTGGATTTTGAAGTTTTTCGAGTGCTATTTTCCAGGCATAAGGGTTTTCATCCTTTATTTGCGGGTATCCTTTTATTTCTGCTTCTGGAAACTCCTCGATTAATCTTTGTATGGTGATTTTTTTTCTTGAAGCAACAATAATCTGTGAGATCTTTCCGTTTTTCTTTTCCTGCAAAAGAACAGGTAGCAAAAGTTGCTTTGTTATCATTCCACCGCCAATAACAACAGCATTTAATTTAATCATCTTTTTCTCCCTAAGAATTCTGAATTTTTAGCATTGTGATTGAATGTGCAGGAAAATCCCACTGAAGGTTTGTGTCTGATTTTATCTTTTCTTGATACTGCTCCATTTTTACATTTTCTTCATCAAAATCATTGATTGAATAAATATCAGGACCATTCACCACAGAAACAGAAACCGTATCCTTATGTCTATAACCACGAAGTTCAATAGAGGCGCTTAATGTTTTTTCAGGATGACGGTTAACAGCAATAATACAGATTTTATTTTCCTTAGAATCATATGTTGCAGACACATCCAGGTAAGGTACATTATGTATTTCGGGGACACTGCTTTCGTCCATCTGGAAGTTATCCTTTCCAACGTCAAATGTTGGCCATGGGAAATAGCGATAATCCTTGCAGGAAAAGCCATCGCTCCATACCTCTGGCGCAAGAACAACATCTCCTGTTTCTTTTGCAAAAAGAATAAATGGATAATATACTGTTTGTTTTACAAGTGCATCAGGTTTTGTTCGCATCAAACCAACGCAGTTAACAAGCATTGATTGATGAGAAAAATCAAGGGTTCTGCAGAATCTAAGTAGTAGATTCATTGAACTTGCAAACACAAGTGCGTCCTTGAGATTATAAACCTCATCAAGATCATCCCTATGACCTTTTCTATACCATACCCCCCACTCTGAAAGGGCAAGTCCAATTCTATGGTTTGTCTGTTTTTGTTGAGAGATATTAATAATATCGTCTTCCATTTTCCTGAGATGGTCAGCAATTGTAAAAACCTGACCGAATGAATCAAAATATTCATGCCTGCCAATATAGATATGAACAGATATGTTATCAATATAATCCCAGCAATTATCCAGGATAATCCTGTCCCAATCAGGGTCATGTTTTCCCATCCCAACAGCAATAATATTTATAGATGGGTCAACTCTTTTCATTGCCTTTGAAAACTCTGAAAGTGTTTGACTGTACTGATTTGCATTTTTTGTTCCAACCTGCCAATCACCATATATCTCATTTCCTATTTCCCAGTATTTCACATTAAAGGGTTGTATATTGCCATTTTCCCTGCGCAGGTTTGCATAAAATGTATTCCCTGAACTATTGCAATACTCCACCCAGTTTGCTGCTTCGAGCGAGGTTCCATTACCTGCATTTACAGTGATATATGGTTGGGTGCCTGTTTCTCTACAAAATCTTATATACTCATCTGTGCCAAAAAGATTGCTTTCTTCACGGGTTATATCATCAGCATAAGAAAGTTTCCTTTTTCTATTCTTTGCCGGGCCAACACCATCAATCCAGTGATACCAGGATGAAAAATTACCTCCAGGCCATCTTATTGTTCCCAATTTCAATTTTTTAATTTCCTCGAGCACATCTTTTCTCAATCCATTTTTATCAGCAAAAATCGACTGAGGGTCGAAAATTCCTGGGTATAAACAATTGTGGACGTGTTCAATAAACGAACCAAAAAAATTTTGATTTTTTTTGCCGATAACCTTTGAAGAATCAATAATAATATATGATTTCATTTATTCCTCCAATTATATTGAACCGCATAAAGATTTAAGAAATTAGATTCCTGAAAATAAAGTAAGCCTAGAGGATGTTATTATACTACTATAATTTTTCTTTTCATTCAATTTTCTGGCAATAACCCTTGTTGCCAGAAAATAAACGATGATAATACAGAAGAATCCTACTATTTGGAAATACTTTTTTGCGTCCAAATCATACTCGTTATTACAATATTATAAAATTTATGATAAAATCCCTAAGAACAATATTCATTAGATCATAAGGGAGAAATATGACAGAGAGAGAAAGAATGCTAAGATGTATTGAATTGAGAGGTGATGGAGAGATATTTTCGAGTGTTTCAATTGCGTGGCCTGTCTGGGAAAAACATGCTGAGTTTTTTGAAAAAATAAAAAATGAATGTCCTGACGTAAAAATTTTTGCTGGCAAGGATGAAACGCGTCGCGCAGGTAATAAAATAAGGGATAAATGGGGTTGTTTATGGATTTATCCAATAGATTATCTTGATGGCCAGGTTATTGAACATCCGCTCGATGACTGGTCAAAACTTGATACCTATATTCCACCAGATCCTGATAAATATGTTGACTGGGAAAAAGCAAAAAAGGATGTCGAGAAGGCAAAAGAAAAGGGAATTCTTACTGGAGGCGGTATTGATCATGGATTTTTTTTCTTACTTTTAACCTATCTTCGGGGTTATGAAAATGTAATGATTGATTTTGCCGAGGAAACCCCAAATCTTTATCGTTTGATAGAAATCATAGAGGATTACTGGTTAAAGGTTATAAAGAAATGGATTGAAACAGGTGTTGACACCATAGGTTTTGGAGATGATCTTGGACTGCAAAATTCTTTGCCAATCAGTCCATATGCCTGGAGAAAATACATAAAACCATCCTTCAAAAAGTTTTTTACTCTCTGCAAGGAGAATAAGGTTCATGCAGGTCTTCATACAGATGGCTGGATTGTTGCTATTATGGAGGATTTAATTGAGTGCGGTTTAAGTATATTAAACCCTCAGGATCTTGTAAATGGCATTGATAATATTGAACGAATACTAAAAGGAAGAATATGTATAGACCTTGATATTGACAGACAGAAGATAACATACTCTGGTACTCCTCAGGATATTGATGAACACATTTTCAATTGCGTGAAGAAACTTGGTTCCCAAAATGGTGGACTGTTTATGAAGTTTGGAGCATATCCCGGTACTCCAATTGAAAATATTGCTACGGTTATTACATCCTTCGAAAAATATCACGATTACTGGAAAAACAGGTAAGGAACAATGAAAAAAATTATATTATTTTTGATTATGGGTTGGGTTGTTCTTTTTGCTGGAACTGATTTTGTCGATCCGATTTTTAACATAAACTCAATTATTAATGATCCGCTCGATGTCAAAATTATAAATACAACAAAACAAGGAAACATTATTATTCAGGAGGTTGAATTTACATCTGAGGTATATCAAGAAAAACCAGTTAGAATTTATGGGATTATTGGATTTCCCGAAGGTGCGAATAAACTTCCAGCAATATTCTGGAGCCAGTCAGGGATGGCACCAGCGAACAAAGGAATGCCAGAATTATTTGCTAGCAGAGGATATGTGTGTATGTGTATTACACTTCCTCATTCAGTATGGAATCCAAATGTGCGGTTTGACACAAAAAATCCTGAAAATGGCAATATGACGCACTATGCTATTGCTCAGATGAGGGCAATTACCTATTTATCGACAATACCAGAGGTTGATCCTGATAGAATAGGGATAGGTGGTTCTTCTTATGGAGGGTTTTTTTCAACCCTTATTGCAGGCGCAGATCCAAGATTAAAATGTGGAATGGCATTTTTTGCTGGTGGAAATATGTCGCTTGGAACCCATATCCCTCAGTTTACACAACTTGAAAATCTTGAGGATGTTGATGTCTGGAACAAAACAATAGACCCTGCTTTGAGATTAAGATATAGAAAGATTCCATTTTTGTGGGGTGTTGCTGCGAATGACAACTGGTTTTATCTTCCTTCAGTAACAAAAACATACGAAGATTCCATTGGAGAAAAAAGGATGGCTATTGTTCCACTGTGGGAGCATGGCTTTCCAGAAGAGGTTGATGAACAATTATTTTCCTGGTTTGACATTTATCTTAAACACATAAGAAAACCATATAATAATGTTTCTTCACTTAATATCCAGAAAAAAAACAATAAACTTTATGCCAATTGGTCATTTTCAGGCGAAAACAAGGTGAATGAGGCCAAGATTATTGTAAGTTATGGAAAAGTTTCTCCATGGAAATGGTGGGTGCACAGGAATCATCTTGTTTTTCCAGCAGAAATAAAGGGAAATATGATAACCGCAGAAATTCCTGTTGTTGAGCCAGGCATTGAAATGCTTGTTTATGGCAATATTATAGACAATAATAATGTTTTAATATCAACAGTGCCTGTTAAGGTAAAACCAGAAAACTATGGATTAAAAAAGGCAAACTGCTATAGCAGGTTTAATCTTTTTCAATATAAGGTACTTGACGATGAAACACAAAAAAATTTCAACAGAATGGGGATAACAAGATATGTTGTTGATAAAAAGGAGAAAAGAAATAACCTTAATTCATTAAGAGTAGAACCCACAAACAATAAAAAAACAGGGCAGATATATATTAAACTTCATCATGTGCCAGAACATTCTCATATCCTTAAATTATGGGTAAAGGCAGAGAAAAAGACAGAGATTGTTTTTACAGTTAAAGGTGTTGAATATCCTGACCAAAAATCCAGTATCGTCAGATTATTAAGGAACCAGGATACTCAGGGAACTATCCCGATTTTTACAAAGTCAGTCAATGTTGAGAATTCCTGGAAGATGATACAGGTGCAGTGTCCTTATAATAATGAAGGCGTGGAAGGGTATGAACTGATTATAACAGTTAAAGATCCTGTAAAATACTGGATAAATAATATTGTTTTTGAGCCAGTGTGGAATAAATAAAACATTCAAACAATGTAGTAATCATCTTTATGTGCGATGTATTTCTGATGTTATGAAAAAACATACGAGAGATGATATGTGATGGAAAGAAAAATTGGAGAACAACCAGGGACTTGTAAATTACAAAGTAAATTGCAGGAAAATGTAATATGAAAAATCTAAAAAAAAGCGTATATGAAGCAAATCTTCTTTTACCGAGATATGGCCTTGTGGTTGGAACCCAGGGTAATGTAAGTGGTATGGATAGAAAAAAAGGCATTATATACATAAAACCGAGTGGTGTACCATACGAGAATCTAAAACTTAAAGACATTGTTGGGATTGATATCAATGGAAATACTGTTGAAGGCAAACTAAAACCATCTGTTGATTGGATTCATCATGTTTTTATTTATGCACATATGAAGGATGTTTGTGGGGTTGTTCATACCCATTCTCCTTATGCAAGTGTTTTTGCTGCCTGTAAGATTTCTGTCCCATGTTTAACAACAGGTCAGGCAGATGTTTTTGGGGGGGAGATTCCTGTTAGTGATTATGCTGATAACAGAGGAAATAATATTGGGAAAAGTATTCTTAATTATAAAAGGGAGGGATGTCCTTCAATTATTCTTGGCAGCCATGGTGTATTTAGTTTTGATATTACACCGGAAAAAGCAGTATTTGCGGCATTGATGACAGAATATTTTGCAAAAATAAATCTGTTTGCAATCTTTCTCGGCAAGACAAAGGGGATAGAGGTTAAACCAATGGTTCTGGCAGAGATAGAAAAATGGTACAAAAGATATCATGGCGGAGGTTATGGCCAGAAGTAAACCAATTATCCCTGGTGCTGGTATGACCAGAGTTTGGCATAAAAACCATTTTTTTCAATAAGTTGATTATGTGTGCCTATTTCCTCAATTTTCCCATCTTTTAATACAACGATTTTATCCATATTTTTTACTGTTGCAAGGCGATGAGCAACAAAGATAACAGTACGATTTTCCATTACACTTTCAAGTGCCTGATGAAGTATTTTTTCTGACTGACTATCAAGGGATGCTGTTACCTCATCAAAAGCAAGAATCTGAGGATTTTTTAGTATTGCCCTCGCAAGGCATATCAATTGTTTTTGTCCGCCAGAAAGAGTATGGCCTCTTTCCCCAACAACAGTATCATAGCCATCCTTTAATTTACCTATAAACTCAGAGACCCTGCTTATGGATACTGCCTTTTGAAAATCTTCTTCAGTGAAATTTTCACTTCCAAAACAAATATTATTTCTTACTGTATCAGAAAAGATTATTGGTTCCTGGGTAACAAGGCCAATCTTACTTCGTAAACTTTTTAGTGTGAATTTTCTTATGTCTATTTCATCAAAAAGTATTTCTCCCTCTGATGGCTCGTACAACCTTAATAAAAGATTAATAAGTGAGCTTTTTCCCACTCCAATAGGTCCAACAATTCCAATTTGTTCACCAACCTTGATGTGGAGTGATATGTTTCTTAAAACAGGTACCTTATCATAGTTAAAACTAACATTGTTAAAGGTGATACCTGATTTAATATCAGGACATTCCATTGTTCCAGTATCACAGACAGTTTGTTTTTCTTCAAAGATTCCATATATCCTCGGCAGGGTTGAACTTGCCATATATATATAGGCAATTGAGTTCATAATTGCTTTTGCTGGTCCAATTAATGAAATAAGACCTGCAATAAACATAATTAAAAATCCTGATGAAAATTCATTATTCAATACTTTTTCAACACCTACAAATATTATTAACGACCCACCAATTGTTGTAAGAAGTTCTGAAAAAGGGCCTATAAGAGAAGTCCTTCTTATTGTTGAAACATGCGCACGAAATATTGATTCATTTTCCTTTTTAAACTTTTCTATGATATTTTGTTCCTGGTTATATGCCTTAATGACTGATTGTCCATAGATACTTTCGTGGATTATATTGCTAAGATTAGCCCAGGATATCTGTATTGATTTTGTGATTTTCCGTAGTTTTTTACTCAGATTGAGTATGGGAAATAACATTACAGGGAATATCAAAAGAGAAAGTATCGTAAGTTTCCAGTCAATAACAAGGATAATGGTTAAAAAGATTATTGCCTGAAAGATATTCAGTATTAAGAGAGGAATCTCTCGAGATAACACATTATCGAGCATACTAATATCTATCAAGATTCTTGATGTAAGTTCCCCTGTTTTTTTTCTTGCAAAAAACTCCATTGATAGATACTGTATTTTCTTGTAAATATAAAATCTTATGTTTGTAAGAATTCTATTTCCAAAAGTTCTCAAGAAATAGTTTTGATAATAAAATGTAATTCCTTTACATACAACCATCAGAATTAAAAATCCTATGGCTGCTTTTAATAATGTTAATGGTTCCATTGTATTTAATCGAGATACAAATGCCTCGAGTCCAGGGATGTCAGGTATACTTTCTGGCATAATTATGGGTTTTCCTGCAAATATTCGGTCTATTAATGGAACTACTGTTGTCAGGGATCCAGCATTAAAAAGGGTTGAAAGTATACTTGTAAAAAGACCTGCCCAGAAATATCCCTGTTGTATAAATACATACCTTCGAAGTTTAAGATACTCTTTTATTATTTTCATTTAGTTTTTCCATAATAAAATCTGCAACCCTTGCGCTTACATCTTTTTCTCCCAGTATCAAACGCAGATGGTTTAACTGTTGTATATGTTTTTCTCTTTTCTCACCCTGCTCAAAAATTTCACTGAATATCCTCATAAACCTATTCCAATTGACATCCTGTATAAACTCTTCAACAATTTTTTTACCAGTGATAATGTTTACAGGACTTATATAATTACAATGTACTATGGTTTTTGCAATAGAATAATTTATCCTGTCCATCTTATAAAAAACAATCATCGGGATTCCGAGGATTGCAAGTTCAAGGTTCATTGTGCCGCTTGCTGTTAGTGCAACCTGCGAGTTTTTCGCAAGTATATGTGCTGAACCGTTCCATATGCGCCAATCAATTTTTTCACCTTCAATCATTGTTTTCAAAATCTCATAAAGGCTTTCATCAGCACAGGATACGATAAAATCCACATAAGGATACTTTTTTTTAACCTCGTAGCCAGCCCTTATCATTAAGGGAAAAATGTTTCTTATTTCTTCTTTTCGACTGCCAGGGAAAATGCCGATAATCTGGCTGTTTTTTCTGATTCTCATTTTCTGTAAAAAATCATTAAAATCTTCATATTCACAAATAAGGTCAACAACAGGATGTCCAAAGTAATACGAAGGAATATTCTCTTTTTCATACAGTTGTTTTTCAAAGGGAAATATTGTAATAACAGAATCAAAAAGATTCTTTATTAAAAAAATTCTTTGATAATTATGCGCCCATATCTTTGGAGGAACATAATATATTTTTCTAAAGTTATTAAGTTTTTCTGCAAGTGCAAGATTAAAACCAGGATTATCTATAAAAACTATCAGGTCTGGATTTTCTTTTTCTATTGCTTTTTTACATTGTTTCAAGAATCTTATATGCGGCCATAAATTTTTTAATACTGAGGTAATTCCAAAATCACCTGAAACTGGATTTTCCAGAATAATTCTGATGCCCGTAGATTTTAGTTTTTTACCGCCTATCCCGGCAATATCTATATCAGACGAAAGTTTTTTCAATTGTAATGCGAGCAGTCCAGCATACTGATCTCCAGAAATTTCCCCTGAAACAATCATTATTCTTGAAGCATGTTTTTCCATTTAACAGGATTTTATTATTTTACCAGCATCTTTTGAAGTAATTGGTCTGATGCTTCTGGCAACTGACAGTAATCCATCTGGTATTTGCATAGTAATTTATGATTGTTTTCCCCTGCATCTTCTACATAATCTTTTGTTCAGGTTCTTTGATATAAAAACTCTACTGAACTGTAATCTTTACACTTTTTTCCAGGAAACTGTATGTGTTTTGATTCTTTCAGCCCTGTTTATTGAGAAAATCAGGGCGTTGACACTTTTTTCGGGAATATACATCGGTATAAGCCCTGGCAGTTTCTTTTAGATACCGTATTTTATACCACTATTGGGTTTTGTCAACCTGTCTGATGTGCCCGAGTTAGCAGGAAAATTATTAGGATAGAAAAAATCTAGCCCAAAAATATAGGTTACAAAAGTCAGGATGCACTGCTAATAACTACTCCCCCCCACCTTTTTTAAAAGGAGAACTTTGATTTCCATACTTATATTGGATTTTTTCTTAAATTTTGATAAAATAACAATGTCGAGAAATTATATTTGTAAATCCTTGGCCAACTGAATTAGTTGAAGATTGGTAGATATTGAAAGGAAAATCTAAAAGATTAGATATTTAAGGCATGTCCAGTAAAGAATTACAATAACTTTATGCGGGGTTAGTTTAGTGGTAAAACATCAGCCTTCCAAGCTGATTATACGGGTTCGATTCCCGTACCCCGCTCTCAAAATTTTTTCAAATATTAGAAAACTTTTTCACCAGGGAGCATCTAAATGAAAACAGAAATCCAGGAACTTCCAAAATACGGCAGGAAAATTTTGGTTGAAATTGAAGCAGAAAGGGTTAGCAAAGAAAAGAAAGCCATTATTGAAGAAATCCAGGAAACAGCAGAAATCCCTGGGTTTAGAAAAGGCAAGGTTCCGATACAGATAATAGAAACCAGATTTGCAGATGAAATAGAAAAAAAGATTGTTGAACGATTGATTAAAGAATCATACATAACAATTTTAGACCAATCAGGACTTGTACCTGTGATCGAACCAGAGATTTCTGATGTAAAACTTGGAGAAACCTTGAATTTCTGTCTTTATTTTGAAATAAGGCCAGAGGTTGTTGTTAATAAGTATAAGGGACTTGTTGTAAAACAAGTAGATCCAGAACCTGTTACAGAAGAAATGGTTGACAATGTTCTTGTTGACCTCGAGAAAAAGAAAGAGTTTGCGAGTACAATCATAGACCTTGAAAAACGTGCTGCCTGGAAAAAGAAAATAAGGCAACAACTCGAACAATTAAGTGCAAACAGGGCAAAAAATCAGGAAGAGGAACAACTCTGGAAGCAATTGTTTGAAAATAGCAAGGTTGAAATTCCTGAGAAACTAATGCGTCAAAGAGCATGGGATCTTATGAAGCGTCAGTTAGGTTATATGGATACCAAGGGTAAAACCAATGAAGAGGTTGAAAAAATTGCAATGGAAATTTTTGAAAAAATGAAGCCTATAGCCGAAGAACAACTGAAAAAGTATTTTATTCTTTCTGAGATTGCGGATATTGAGAAGATTGAGGTATCTGATGAAGATGTTGAAAAGGAGATTTCAAGAATTTCTCTTACAAGTGGTGAGGATGTAGAAACTGTGAGAAAGAAACTTGCCAGTAATGGAAAAATTGAGGATATAAGGGAAGATCTAAGGATTGAGAAAGCATTTGAGGTTATTAAAAACAATGCGAGTAATATAAAAAGCATTGTTCTTCCAGGAGAAGAAAAACATTATGAAGACAGAAAAAAAACTCAGCAACTTTAATCAATTGGTTCCATATGTTATTGAGGTTACAGAGCGAGGAGAACGGGCGTATGATATATACTCGCGCCTTCTCGAGGATAGAATAATTTTTATAGGATTTCCCATAAATGATGCTGTTGCAAACACTGTAATTGCCCAGATTCTTTTTTTACAGAATAAGGATTCAAACAAAGATATAAGCGTGTTCTTGAATACGCCTGGTGGCTCAATCACTGCAGGGCTTGCAATATATGATACCATGCAATTTGTGAGGTGTGATGTTGCAACATATTGTATAGGTCAAGCAGCCAGCATGGGCGCAGTGCTTCTTGCTGGAGGGAAAAAGGATAAAAGATTTCTACTTCCACACTCGAGGGTTTTAATTCATCAACCCTTTGGAGAAATTGGTGGAACAACAACAGATGTGAGCATTCATACAAAAGAGATGATACGTTTGAGAAGAATAATAAATGAAATTTTATCACACCATACCGGACAGAGTCTGAAAAAAATAGAAAAAGATACTGAAAGAGATTATTTTATGAATGCTGATGAAGCAGTTAAATATGGACTAGCAGATAAGATTATATATCCGGATGGTAATAATAAGGATGAAAAATGACAGAAAATAAACGAAATAAGAAAAAAAATATTGTTCCTTTTGTACCGCTTCGGGACATAGTGGTATTTCCAAATATGGTCATCCCGCTTCTTGTGGGAAGGCAACGTTCTATCAATGCAGTTGAAGATGCGATGAGTACAAGTAATATGATTATTCTTGCTTTTCAGCGAGACCAGAAGGTAGAAGACCCATCCATTAACGATCTTTATCCAACTGGAGTAAGGGCTAAAATTGTTCAGGCATTAAGGGAATCGAGTGGTACAATGAAGATTCTTGTCGAAAGCACTGACAGAGTTAAGATTTCGAGCGTGGTTTCAGGAAGAAAATTTTTTTCATGCACTGTTGAGGAGATAAGTCAAAAGTTTGTAAAAGATAAAGAGACAGAGGCACTTTCAAGATTTTTACTTCAACTTGTCGAAAAATATATCAACCTGAATACATCTGTGCCGAGAGAGTTTTATGGAACACTCAATACAATTGATGATCCTTCAAAGATTGCTGATTCAGTTGCAGGATATCTTCCATTGAAATTCAAAGATAAAATACTTGTTCTTGAAACGATTGATGTTAAGGAACGTCTGAAACAACTTATAGAGATTGTTAATTCAGAAATCAGTATTCTTGAGATACAGAGGGAAATACAGAACAAGGTATTGAAAAAGGTTGAACAAACTCAGAAGGAATACCTCCTTTCCGAACAATTGAAAACCATACAGCAGGAACTCGGCAAGGATGTTGAAAATCCCGAACTTGCACAATTAAAAGAAAAAATACTCGCAGCCAAGATGTCAAAGGAGGCAGAAGAAAAAGCACTTGAGGAACTTGCAAGGTTAAGTAAAACAATGCCTTTGTCGCCTGAAGCAACTGTTATCCGGACATACCTTGATTGGCTTATTGCTTTGCCATGGGACAAAGCCACATCTGATTATCTTGATATAGAAAACGCAAGAAAGGTTCTCGACGAGGACCACTACGGGCTTGAGAAGGTAAAAGAAAGGATTATAGAATATCTTGCTGTTAGAAAACGGACAGATTCCTTAAAAGGTCCAATCATTTGTTTTGTTGGACCTCCTGGATGTGGAAAAACTTCCCTCGGTAAATCAATAGCAAGGTGTATGGGAAGAAAATTCGTAAGGATTTCTCTCGGAGGAGTTAGAGACGAGGCAGAGATAAGAGGACACAGAAGAACATATATAGGTTCAATGCCGGGAAGAATTATTCAATCAATACGCAAGGCAGGGGTAAATAATCCTGTTTTTCTTCTTGATGAAATTGATAAACTCGGGACTGATTTCAGGGGGGATCCTTCAAGCGCTCTTCTCGAGGTTTTAGACCCAGAGCAGAATCATATGTTTTCAGACCATTATCTCGAGGTTGAGTTTGATCTCTCAAAGGTTCTTTTTATAACCACTGCAAATACAGAATTTACTATACCTGCGCCTCTTCTCGACAGAATGGAGATTATTTATCTACCTGGTTATACAAGCTGGGAAAAACTTCAGATTGCAAGGAATTTTTTAATACCGAAACTGCTTCCTGAACATGGATTAAAACCAGAAGAAATAAGTGTATCTGATAATGCAATCATAAAAATTGTTAAGGAATATACGAGAGAGGCAGGTGTGAGAAACCTCGAAAGACAGTTAGCCGCTATCTGCAGAAAGGTCACAAAACAGATTATTGAGGCAAAACAACCAAAATTTCCTTACAGGGTTAACCTGAACAATCTTACTGAATACCTTGGTCCAGAAAAATACACATCTCTTACCAGGGCAAAGGAACCAGCGGTTGGAGTTGCCACTGGCATGGCATGGACTGAGTATGGCGGAGACATACTTTTTACAGAAGTACTCCTTATGAAGGGCAGGGGAAAACTTATTCTTACAGGGCAACTTGGTTCTGTTATGAAAGAATCAGCCCAGGCATCGATGAGTTTTGTTAGGGCAAATGCAGAAAAACTTGGTATATCTCCTGATTTTGCAGAAAAAACAGATGTTCATATTCATGTGCCTGAAGGCGCAATTCCAAAAGATGGGCCATCTGCAGGGGTTACTTTAATAACAGCGCTTGTTTCTGCTCTTTCAGGAAAGAAAACAAGGTGTGATATTGCGATGACCGGAGAAATTACACTGCAGGGAAAGGTTTTGAAGATAGGCGGGCTGAAAAGCAAAATTCTCGCTGCACACAGAGCAGATATTTCAACTGTTATTATTCCGAGAGAAAATGAAAAAGATCTTGACGAAATCCCTGAAAAGGTCAGGAATGAACTAAAAATTATTCTTGTAGATAATGTAATGGATGTTTTGAAGGTTGCCCTTATCGAGGATGAATCAAAACAACCAGATAAAACACTTATTCCAGTACAATCAGGAGAGGATCTATGAAAAAACGACTTTTCACACCAGGACCAATTTCAGTTCCTGAGGATGTTCTTCTCGAAATGGCAAAACCAATAATTCATCACAGAACACCGGAATTCCTTCAAATTGCACAACAGGCAGTAGAGGGTTTGAAATATTTCTTCCAGACAAAAAACGATGTTTTTATTATTGCTGGTTCAGGAACCGCTGCAATGGAGGCATCAGTTGTAAATTTACTTTCTCCAGGAGATAAGGCACTTGTGATATCAGGAGGCAAATTTGGAGAAAGATTTGTTGAACTTATTAAAACATATAACTGTGAACCTGTTGTGATTGAGTCGGGCTGGGGGAATCCTGTTGACCTTAGATTGATAGAAGATACATTGAATAATCAACCAGAAATAAAAGCAGTATTTGCAACCCTTGTTGAGACATCAACTGGGACTTCGTATGATATAAAAGGTATTGGAGAAATTGTTTCCAGAAAACCAGAAACCGTTTTTGTTGTGGATGGTATAAGTGGACTCGGTGCAGTGGAATGCAGAACAGACCAGTGGAATATAGATGCTCTTGTATCTGGCTCGCAGAAGGCATTGAGTTTGCCACCAGGTATTTCATTTATATCCATAAGTGAAAAGGCGTGGACAAAGATTAATAATTCAAAGATGCCGAGATATTACCTTAACCTGAAAAAATATAAGAAGGCAATGGAGAAGTTTGATTTTCCTTTTACAATGGCGGTTGGACTTGTTGTTGGATTAAGAAAATCACTTGAAAATATAAAACAAGAAGGCATAGAAAATCTGTGGCAGATACACAGAAGAAGGGCTCTGGCGGTAAAAAACGCTATGGCTTCAATAGGTCTTAATCTTTTTTCAAAATCACCTTCTGATGCAGTAACAGCAATAGTCCTTCCTGAAGGAATTGACGGAGAAAAATTCTGTTTTGATATGCGTAAGGACTTTGGTATGTCTGTTGCAGGGGGTCAGGATAAACTAAAAGGTAAGGTTATAAGGATATCCCATTTTGGATATCAGGATGAATTTGATACAATCGCAGTGATTGCTGGCATTGAACTTATGCTGAATAAATATGGATATAAGGTTGAACCAGGAACAGGCGTTCGTGAAGCAATGAAGGTTTTATTTTCTATATAGTGTGCTGGTTCAGATAGCAATGATACATTTGAAAACATAGTACAGCACACTGCAAGGGAGAATGAGGGAAGAAGTCCCTCATGTTTGGGGGAGAATGGGTCCGCAATTGCGGATCCTTAGGTAGGGGGCTTGCCCCCTCCTAAAGTGTCGTGTCGAGAGAAAAAACAAAAATAAAGAGATTTATAAGACACGACACCGGTGTGCTGGTTCAGATAGCAAGGATACATTTGAAAACAAAGTACAGCACACTACAAGGGAGTATGAGGGAAGAAGTCCCTCATGTTTGGGGGAGAATGGGTCCGCAGTTGCGGATCCTTAGGCAGGGGGCTTGCCCCCTCCTAAAGAGTCGCGTCGAGAGAAAAAACAAAAGTAAAAAAATCAAGTAGCACCTACCAATAACAAATGTTTAATTCTGGACAGCGTCTGGCACTTGATACAATAGAGCGAAAACCAACAAAGGGTATTCCTACCTTTTTTACGCATCTAATGGATATTCCTCTTCTCGAAGAGATTGCAGGAGTTAATCCAGGAACTTATGTCAAACAACCAGAGCAAACATACCTTAGATATGTCAGGAATATAGGGGTTAATTGTCTTGATCAGTTTATTCCTGATAATCCATTGACAATGACTCAAAAAGGATTTGAATCCAGCACAAAAAGAACCCCCACCACAGGTCTTGAAACAATTATCATTGATGGAATTAAGATAAATAGTCCTGAGGCAGTTGTTGAACATATAGAAAAATTTGAAATTCCAGCGTGTATCAAAGCAATAAAAGAATTTGACGAGGAAAAAACAGTTGTAGATATCATCAAGCAAGAAGAATCAATCCAGAGAAAACTCGGCCCGGATATCTTAAAATCAGGGTATGGATATATAAGATTTCCTGGACTTGCCTACACATATTATGGATATTCAAACTATCTAATGGCATATGCCCTTTATCCTGATGTAATGGAAAAACTTTTTTCTGTCCAGGCGGACTATGCGTATATCCATAATCTGGCTGCTGTCCGAGCAATCATCGAAGGAAAACTTCCTCTTTTGTATCGCCTTGACCATGATATGGCTGATTCAAGAGGACTACTTGTGAACATAAAATCACTTGAAAAACTCTGGCTTCCACATTTTGAAAGATCAATAAATCCTGTACTGAAAACAGGAATAAACCTTATATGGCATTGTGATGGGAATCTTATGGAACTTATTCCGTATTTAATTGACTGTGGAATCAAAGGATTTCAAGGGTTTCAATATGAGGCAGGGATGGACTATGAAAAGATATGCAAACTTAAATCAAAAGATGGAGAAACAATGATAATAGTTGCTGGTGTATCAGTAACCGATGTGCTTCCACGGGGAACATCTGATACTGTAAGAAAACATATGAAATACCTTGTTGATAATGGTCCAGAAACAGGGCTTTTTCTTGCTGCTTCCAGTTCAATTACACCAGGCACAAACAGAGAAAATGTTTTAACATTCATTGAAGGCTTAAAATATTATCGTGAATATGGAAGAGCCGGAATATAAAAAGAGGCAATGTAGTAAGCACCTTTAGGTGCGATGTATTTATGTTGTTATGAAAGGACACGGGACTAAAGTCCCTCGGTATTTATAACGTCTTTGATTTTTCTTTTAAGTTCTGGCAGTTTATCCTTGATGGTTTGCCAGACAATATTATAATTCACCCCAAAATAATAATGAATGATTCTGTCTCTCATTCCGGCAATTTTTCTCCATTCAATATCCTTGTATTTATTCTTAAGTCCACTCGAGATATGTTTTACTGCTTCACCTATTATTTCGAAACTTCTGGTGCAACCCCTTTTTAATAGTTCATTTGAAATAAAATCTTCATAGGTAATTAATCTGGTTTCTTTCAAAAGAAAGTTTATTTCTTCGAGGATATGTTTAAGATATAGTATGTCCTGTTTCATACCACCTTACCTCCTTATCAATGTATGGCTTGATATATGGACTTAAACTATCATTAGTTATTAATTCAACCCTTCTATTGAATAATTCCTCTAAAAAAAAGCATAACTCCATAAAATTATCAAAATCAGGCTTTTCAAATTCTACAAGAAAATCTATATCGCTGTTTTTTTTCTGCTGTCCTCTGACAAAAGAACCAAAAAGGCCGATTTTTTTAACACCATATTTTTTCAGAATTTCTTTGTTCTCCCCTAACATCCTTATTATTTCATCAGCCGTTATCTTCTTGTTTTTCATTTTATTTCTACTCTCTATTACTTTTTTCGTAAACAATGGTTGGACTATATTTCTGAAAAATTCCTTTTAACCTTTAATCTCTATATAAAATCATATAATTTATAGACCAACTGGTCAACCCGATGTTTGTGTATCTTGCTTTTGTTTTTTGTAGTGAGCACCTTTAGATGTGTTTCCTCTGCAAGTTTCCACTTTAATAAGGCAAGGAAAATAGAAAACTTCTACTAACCCGTGCTTTCGAAGAATGAGAATAAGTATATCTATATACAATGGCAAACGAGAAATATTTTTTTACTTGCCTGAGATTCCCTGCTAAAATATTGTGTGCAAACAATTTCCCAAAGATTATTTTTATATGAGAATTTATCCTGATACAGTGTTTTTGACATATCACAGAGGCAGGACTTATAATACGATAAATTATGTGTTTATTTAATATTATGAAACAAAGAGGTATATTATGGTTGATACAGGAGACGAAAAAACTACTCAGAACGCAAAGGTTGTAATGATAGTTGAGGATGATGATACAATAAGAAAACTGCTTGTTATTGAGTGTAAACGAAGAGGGTTTGAAGTTCTCGAATATAGAGATGCTTCGTCAGCGATGGCAGTGATTGATAGAAATAAGCCAGAGATAGATGTAGCAATTGTGGATTTAATGAATATGGGTTACGGTGGGAATCTCGGTGGGTACCTTAAAGGGTTTAACCAATATCAGACAACAAAAGTGATTTACTATACTGCTCTCGCAGAAAATCAATTTAACAAAAATATCCTTGATGTACCCAATACATATTATGTTCACAAGGTACCTGGAAGTATAAAAACAGTGATTGAGATTGTTGAAAAGACCTGAACAAAAAGGAGGAAAAAATGCCAAATTATAATGATGCGCCACAGGTAATAGATAATTTTATATACAAACTTTATAAAAGAACAAAGCCATCAATGGCTATTGACAGAGTGAATCCTGTAAATGGCCAGTCATTTGAAAAATGGCGGGACACATTGAAATCAAAAGTAAAAGAACTTCTCGGAAATTTTCCTGAACCAGCGCCTCTTAATCCGCAACTGTGCAGTGTTGAGGATTTTCCAGATTTTACGAGAGAAAAATACCTGATTCAAACAGAAGAAGATTGTTGGATGCCTCTGTATCTTTTAACTCCTAAAACTTCAGAGAATAAACTACCTGCAATTCTTTGTTGTCACGGGCATGGTCCTTATGGAAAGGACCCTGTCGCTGGAGTTCATTTTAACCAGCCAGAAAGAATAAATGGCATCAAATCTGCTAATTATAATTATGGCGAGATAATGGCAAAACGTGGTTATATTACGATTGTTCCTGACTGGAGAGGATTCGGAGAAAGATGTGGTTATGATTCTAATATATTCCCTGGAAGGGATAAGTGTAATATTTATTTTATACAGCATCTTTTACTCGGAAGAACGCTTCTCGGTGCAAATATATTTGATGGAATGAGGGCTATTGATTTTTTACTTACAAAGAAAAATGTTAATCCAGAAAAAATTGGTTGTATGGGGCTTTCTCAGGGTGGAACAATGACAACATATATTACCCTGCTTGATGATAGAATTAAAGCCGCTGATATTATTTGTTATGCAACAACAGTTGCTCATTATGCAATCAATAGACCTAATTTCTGTGGGAGTCAGCTTGTCCCCGGGCTTTATCAATATGCAGATGTTGGAGATGTAATTGGAGCCATTGCCCCCAGACCACTTCTTGTTGAATCAGGCGCAAATGATACATGTTTCTGGCTTCATTCTGCTCTTGAGGCGCACGAAAAAATAAAAAAAGCATACAAGGCATCAGGAAAAGATGAAAACCTCTGGATTGAGATATTTCCAGGAGAACATAGTTTTGCAGCAGGAAAGGCATTTGAATTTTTCGATAGACATCTGAAATCTTAATGAATAAAAAAAGCATATAAGGCATCGGGAAAAGATGAAAACCTCTGGATTGAGATATTTCCAGGAGAACATAGTTTTGCAGCAGGAAAGGCATTTGAATTTTTCGATAGACATCTGAAATCTTAATGAATAAAAAAACAAAAGTCCTTCTGTGGATAATCGTGGTTTTTGTTTTTATCTGGATTTTAACTCCAGTTTTTCTTGGGATTAAAACACATAATGCTACTGATGGAAAGATAAAACTGTGTTTTTTCTTGACCCATACATGTGCAAAGGTGTTTAAATTTCAATGGAAGATTTTTGATAAGCCGTATATCGAGTTAAATGCGAGAAGCACAATAAAACTTCCATGGAAAAGCCTTGTTTTTGGAACAACTCAATTGCTTGCTTTTGAAGGTCCTGGAAGCATTGTTTTACCTTCTGGAAATTCAAAGATTAATTTTTCAGGAGAAATCCAGGGAAATTTTAAAACAGGCGAAGTGAATATCAAAAGCGGTAGTGTATGGCTGGAGAAATTTGGGAATATATTTGTCTCTGGAAAACTTGTAAAATGGGGAAAGGAAACCTGCGAGATACAGGGGAAGGTAAAAGATTTTTCTGTTGAGGAATTAAGGACAGTATTCGGAATTGAAAGTTTACCTTTTGCAGGAGTAATAAACGGAAATCTCTCAGTTATAATAAATAAGGATATTGTTAAATTATTGAAGTTTGATGTGAGTTTTTCAAATCTTTATTTTCAGAAACAGAGCAAACCACTATCGGGAAATGCAAAGGGTTCATACGATATACTGCAGAAAAAATGTTTCGTGGAATCCGGAAATATCACCACTCAATCAGGTGGCAAGATTTTGCTTAAAGGGTTTGTCAGTCCAGAAGAGTTCAGCCTTAAGATTGAATCAGAAGGTGTAAACCTTGATGAGATAATTTCGCAGTTGCCGGAAAAATGGCAGGAAAAGATAAAGGTTAAAAATAATTCAGGGATTTCAATAAATATAGAAGGATTTCGGGATAAAAAAGAACATCTGCCTTTTATATCTGGATTTCTATCTTTACCCGGAGAGATATGCTTTAACAATTTTTCATGTTGTTCATTTGCTTTAAGTGGTTCTCAGGATAATAAAGAAATAAACATAGAAGCAGAAAAAATTGGTTTTGGAAACATTAATTGCAGGGAAATAAAAGGAAAAATTATCAGTTACAACGATAAATATAAAGGCAATATTACTTTTAATCTTTATGATGGAAAGGGCAATATAAGTTTTGTGTCTTCTGAAGCAAAGGATCCTTTGAAATTTTATGCAAAGGCTGATGTTAAAAGGATAAATCTTGAGAAACTTATTCATAACCTGAACCCTGATGTACTTGTAACAGGGATTGTAAACCTTATTTGTTTTATGGAATTTGGTAAAAACAATGTTTCACTTATGGCAAGGTTTGATAATGTTCCTGGAAGACCTTTTTCTCAAAAACTTAACATTGGTGCTGTAGAAGCTCTTGCGAAATTGGGTTCATCAAGTTTTAGCGGAAGCATAGGAAGACAATTTGGGAGTGAGAATTTTTACTACAGAAGAATCGGAGGGGTTATTAATTATCAAGATGGATTGCTGACAATAGAAGGAACTGTAAAAAAGGCCGGTAATTATGATTATCTTGTAACATCTGAGATTTTTGGTTCTGGTATAAATGTCCTTGTTGATAAAAAAAATAATTCAATTCACATAGAGGACTTAAAACAAAGAATAAATAATGCAATGAAGCAGAACAAACCAGAGATGAAATTTTCCTGACAGGAGGAAGAAATGGAAAGACAAACAGTTGGATTGATTGTTGGAAACAGGCCATGTTTTCCTGAGATTCTTTGTAAGGCAGGAAGGGAAAGAATGTTAAATGTTCTTAAAAATACAGGTGTTGATGTTATTGCTCTTTCAGAACAGGATACGAGGTATGGAAAGGTTGAAACATGGGAAGATACAAAAAAGTGTGCCTCTCTTTTCAAAAAGAATGCAGATAAAATAAGCGGTATTATCGTTACGCTTCCTAATTTTGGTGAAGAAAGAGCAATTGCTGATACACTGCGGCTTTCAGGACTTGATGTTCCTGTTCTTGTTCATGCGTATCCTGATGAACTCGAAAAAATGGACCCTGCAAGTAGAAGGGATAGTTTTTGTGGAAAGATTTCAGCATGCGGGAATCTTAAGCAGTATGGCATTAAATATTCATTGACCACAAATCATACTGTTTCTCCTGAAGACAAAGGTTTTCGCTCAGACCTTTTAAGATTTCTTGCAATATGCAGAATTATTAAGGGATTGAAGAACCTGAAGATTGGTGCAATAGGAACAAGACCAGAAGCATTTAAGACAGTCAGATATAGCGAAAAAATACTCGAGAAAAATGGAATCTCAGTTGATGTAATGGATTTATCAGACCTTCTCGGGATTATAGGAAAACTTGAGGATAATGATGGAGATGTTAAGAAAAATCTTAAGGAATTTACTGACTATATCTGTGTAAAAAAGGAAGACAAAGCAGTAATGAAGATGGCAAAACTTATTACAGCAATTAAACAATGGACACAGGAAAGAGAATTAAAAGGATTTGCTTTTCAGTGCTGGACATCAATCCAGGAAAATCTTGGAATATTCCCATGTGGTGTTATGGGGTATTTCAGTCAAAAGGGTATACCTGCTGCTTGCGAGGTTGATGTGACAGGACTGGTTTCAATGTATATTCTTCAACTTGCTTCAGAAAAACCGAGTGCAATTGTTGACTGGAACAATAACTATGGGGAAGACCCTGATAAAACAGTTCTTTTCCACTGTAGTAATTTTCCATTAGAAATTCTCGAAAAACCAGTAATAACCCATCATGTAATACTTGCAGAAACTGTTGGTAAAGATAAAACTTTTGGTGCTGTAGAAGGAAAGATAAAACCAGGGCAGGTTTCTCTTTTAAGGTTATCAACTGATGATTGTTCTGGGAAAATAAAAGGATATGTATGTCAAGGTTCAATGACAGATGATAAACTTAAAACATTTGGCGGAGTGGGCGTTGCAGAGATAAAAAATCTGCAGAAATTGCTGAATTTTATATGTATGAATGGTTTTGAGCACCATGTTGCCATAAATCTTTCAGATACTGCAGAAGCAATTTCTGAGGCGCTAACAGTATACAAAGAGTGGGATATTTATGCACACTACTGATATAAGCGATTAAGTCAGGAGTAAATCCCCGGATTTATTCCGGGGATTTGTTTTTATGAAATAATTTTTTAATAGAAATGTAGTGAGGACTATAGTCTAGTGTCTTTTCCTGTGGCGCAATAAATACATCGCACCTAAAGGTGTTTACTATATTTTACGATTTGCATTCTTCAATTCCGCAATTTTTTTAATCAGGTTCAGGCCTTTATCAAACAGAAAACTTTTAATTCAATATGGTATAATCAGAGATATCAAAGGAGTAAAATCATATGGATAAAATTTTTCTCGGGATTGATGTTGGAACACAAGGAACAAGGGTTGTATGCGTTGATTCTAAGGGCGAGGTTATTAGTGAATCCGAGGATCTTTTTCCATTGCAATCCAGGCCACTTCCAGATGGATGGCACCAGCAGGACCCTTATCAATGGTGGCAATCAACAGTATTATGCTTGAGAAAGGTACTGAGAGAGATAAATATTTCAAGTATTTCTGCTATATCAGCGTCATCAACATCAGGTACAATTTGTCTTCTTGATGAGAAATATCTTCCTGTTATGCCTGCTATTCTTTACAGTGATAGAAGGGGTGAAGATCAGGCAATTGCTTTGAATAAGGGATTATATCACATTACAGAGAAAATGGGTTATAAATTTAATTCCTCGTATGCCCTTGCAAAGATTTTATGGGTAAAAGAAAATATGCCCGAGGTGTTTAGCAGGGTAAAAAGGGTTGTGCACGCAACTGATTATCTTATAGGGAAACTTTCTGGCAATTTCTGCGTAAGTGATTACACAAACGTTTTGAAAACAGGATATGACCTTATTGATGGAGCATGGCCTGGAGAGATTGAAAGTATATTTGGTATTCCAGTAGAAATTCTGCCCGAGGTTGTTTCTCCGGGTGCTGTTATAGGGGTTGTATCAGTTGGATGTTCAGAGGAAACAGGACTTCCTCCTGGCATACCTGTTGTTGCAGGGATGACTGATGGATGTGCTTCGCAGGTTTCAACAGGAACTGTTACCCCTGGTGATTGGAATTCAACACTCGGGACAACTCTTGTGATAAAAGGGGTTACAAAGGAAATTTTGAAGGATCCTTTTGGTAGAATTTATAGTCATAGACATCCTGATGGGTACTGGCTTCCAGGAGGCGCAAGCAATACCGGGGGTGAATATATTACAAAAAAATTCAGCCAGGACGAACTGGATGAACTTAACAATAATGCATTAAAAATTGCACCAACAGGTCTTCTTTGTTATCCTCTTTCAGGAAAAGGAGAAAGGTTTCCTTTTGTAAATCCACAGGCAGAGGGTTTTGAACCTGCAGGTTGTGATAAGAATACGTTGTACACATCCTGTCTCGAGGGGGTTGGATATATTGAAAAACTCGCATATCAAACACTTGAAGATCTCAGAGCAAAAATAGGTGAGAAGATAAGAATTGCTGGGGGCGGAACAAAAAGTGTTTCCTGGAATAAAATCCGTGCGTCAATACTCGGGAAAATTCTTATCCAACCGCAGCATACAGGTGCGGCTATTGGCTCTGCGATAATTTCTTCTTCGCGGACATACTTTCAAAATCTTGTTTCTGCCTGTGAAAATATGGTTAAAATTACTGCTACCTATGAGCCCGAAAAAAACTGGGTTGATAGGTATAACGAGATATATCAGAAATTTATTAAAGAATTAAAACTGAGGAATTATATTTAAAAATGTCTATATTCAAGGCATGTGATATCAGGGGAAAATATAAAATAGAATTGGACGAGGGCATCTCATTAAATATAGGGAAAGCCATTGGAACATTAATGAATCAAAAGACAATTGTTGTTGGCGGGGATTATCGTCAGAGCACAGGTACACTGAAATCTGCATTGATTGATGGGATTGTTTGGACAGGGTGTAATGTTATTGATATTGGCATTGTTCCAACACCTGTATTTTATTTTGCTATTGGTTTTCTTTCTGCAGATGGTGGAGTTCAGATAACAGGGTCCCATAATCCACCAGATGATAATGGAATGAAGATTGTTACAGGTAAAATCCCTGTTAGCCCACAGGATATTCAGGAAATAAAACAAATTATTGATAAAGGTTTATTCCTTCAAGGAAAGGGAAGTATTTCCTGTGTTGATGTGGTTGATGATTATAAAAAATATATAAAAAAATTTTTCAAAGGCGGAAACCTTAAGATAGTTGTTGACGCAGGTAATGGATGTTTCTGGCAGATAGCACCACAGGTTTTAAGAGAACTCGGATATAATGTTGTTGAACTTTTCTGTAAGCCAGATGGAAGTTTTCCAGATAGATCCCCGAATCCTGCAGTATACGAAAATCTTAAGAAATTACGGGAAACAGTTGTTTTATCAAAAGCAGATTTCGGGGTTGCATATGATGGAGATGGAGATAGGGCGATCTTTGTTGATGAAAAAGGAAATGTTGTTTCTTCTGATGTTGCAATTGTTCTTTATGTAAGGTATATACTCAAAAAAAATCCTTCTGCACCAGTTGTTTATGATATAAAGTGTTCTCAAATAGTAAAAGATGCAATTGAATCAGAAGGAGGGATTCCAATAATGGAAAAATCAGGTCATGCATTCATAAAGACAACATTCTTAAAAAAAAATGCTATCTTTGCCGGTGAGGCATCAGGACATTATTTTTTTAGAGAAATATGCGGTGATGATGGACTTTTTGCAACATTAAAGATGGCTGAAATAGTTCAAAACATTGGGGCAATATCTTATCAAACACAGGGTATCTCAATGTATGCGACAAGCCCTGATATCAGGATGTCTATAAAAAATGGCGACGAAATACTTGAAAGGATTAGAAAACATTATCCCCCGCGTATGATAACACTACTTGATGGAGTAAGGATAGAATTTGATGATGGCTGGGCGCTGATAAGAAAATCTGTTACAGAGCCTTTGATTACAATGAGATTTGAGGCAAAGGACAAAAACCGTCTTGAAGAGATAAAAAATGAAATTTTTTCACTCATACCTGAAATTGGAAAGGAGAATGAAAAATGAAAAAAATTACACCTGCTTTATGTGTATTTTTTCAAATTTTTGTTGTGTCCTGTTTTTCTCAAACAATTAATTCAAAAACGTCCCTCGAGGTAGTAAAAGAGAATATTTTCAAGGTGCTTGCTGATAATAACCAGATGCCTTTATATAATTTGTATACAAGATATGTTGGAAGTATTCTTGACAGAACTTCCGGAGATAAATGGTGGAATGATAAAAATGGATATTTCCGTCTTTCTATCATTGACAGGTGGTTGCGCAACCCATTTGATTGTATTATTGATGGAGATAAGATAACCTTTGATGTTCATAATATAGCAAAAAATGGTATGGATGATATGAATAAACTATTGATGATGTGTTGTAATTTTTGTGATTTTCAGGTTGAGTATAACCAGCCCACTAAAAAAAAGAAAAAAATACTTCAATCAATGCAGGAAAATCTACTTCTTGCAGAAAACAATGTTAGATTTGCTTTTGAAAAATTCTCGCATGACCAACTTATTGAATTTGCTGAACTTATGCAGAGAATTACTGTGAGAGAAATCGGAAATGAGGTAGCCCACTCTGTAAGGAATAGACAGGAAGGTCTTGCTATGTGTTCTAAGGTGTCAAAGGTAAAAATAGACAATTTAATCATTGGCACAATGGTTTTGTGTGATACCTTTAAGAATCCAGAGTTTGAAACCCTCAAAAGAATAAAACCAGGTAGATATGGAAGAATCCTTGTTGGAACAAGCAAGAACGATACATACAACATTGATACAATGAGAAACATAGATTGTATTATAGATCCATCAGGCAATGATACATATATTGGAGGGAAAACAGGTCCAGATAAGCCACTTCTTGTGATTATTGACTTTGAAGGAGATGATAGATATATTTCAGAGGATGGATATTCTCAGGGCAGTGGTTTTTTTGGAATCAGTATACTATACGATATAAAAGGAAACGATGTATATCAGGCAGGAGATGTTTCTCAGGGATCAGCGCTTGTGGGTGTTGGAATACTTATAGATAATAATGGTGACGACGTGTACAACGGAGATAGGCGTGCTCAAGGAAGTTCTGTTGTGGGAATAGGGCTATTGATAGATAAAAATGGCAATGATATGTATTCTGTTAATCTTTTTGGCCAGGGATATGGTGGAATGCTCGGGATAGGAGTACTCGAGGATTCTCGTGGAAATGACCATTACATAGCAGGTGGGAAATATGATGACTCATATCAAGAACCACCCCACTATTATAAGCATGCATGGTCTCAGGGATGTGGTTCTGGCTTCAGAGGGGTTTCAAATGGAGGGATCGGGATAATTCTTGATGGTGGAGGAGATGATATATATGAGGCAGATTATTTTTCTACTGGAGGATACTGGTTTGCAGCAGGTCTGGCGAGAGATTTTGAAGGTAATGATATAAGGAGGCCTCTCACACATAATTTTTCAAGATATGGTTTTGGATATGCCTGCCATTATGGGATTGGACTTCTTTATGATGATACTGGAAATGATACCTACATCGGTACACTGGGAATTCAGGGATTTGGATGGGATATTGGAACTGCTGCGGTTGTTGATTTTTCAGGAGATGATAGTTATACAGCAACAATCAGTGGACAGGGTTTTGCCTGTCAGGGCTCGTTCGCATTGCTTATAGATATGGATGGATCTGATGTTTATAATGGAGGTAATCCGCGTACCACACAGGGGATTCCAGGGTCTCTTGAATATCATCCAAAAAACCTGATAGGAGGGAATTTTAGTTTTCTTATTGATTCTGGTAAAGGTACTGATAGTTTTTCCTGTGGTGCCAAACAAAATTGTGTTAACCAAAGAAGTACTGAAAATGGTGTTGGTTATTTAATAGATATAGAATAAAGATAATAATGTATTGAGCACCTTTAGGTGCGTTATTTTTGCAATTTGAATTTATAATGAAAGTACAAGTACCCTTAAAAAAGGAGAAAAATGAAAATACCATGGAAATGGGCTGCATGCATTGATCCTGGACTTTACAGGTCAATGGACGAGATTATTGAATTGTGCAACTATGCAAATATTCAAGCTCTTGAAACAAACTGGAGGTTTACTGAAGGAAGATGTGAGAAAGAGATTGTTAAACTTGGAGATAAATTTAGAAAAGCAGGGATTGAACTATATAGTTTTCATCTTCCTTTCACGCAGGACGATGATATTGCCTGTTTTTATGAAACAAATCGCAGAGAATCTGTAAGAAGACTGAAACTCATAATGGAACAATCTGCTCTTTTTGGCAATAGAGCAGTTGTTCTTCATCCAACAACAAGTCATTATAACGCGAGTATTGAGGGTTTTGATAGATACCTTTCTCAGATGGGAAAAAGTTTAAGCCAGATGGTACCTTTGGCAGAAAAACTCAATCTTATTATTTGTCTTGAAAATATGCTTCCTGGTGCAGAAGGAGAGAGATTTGGCGCAAAAATAGAACACTTTGCTGTTTTTAAAAAAGAATTTGCCTGTAAGAATCTTGGTTTCTGCGTTGATACAGGACATGCTTTTATTTCCTATGGTAAGAAAGGTCCTGTAAAATTTTTTGACTTACTTAAAGAAAGCATTTCAATTTTTCATATACAGGATAATCCCGGGGATAGAGATTTACATATTCCACCTGGTAGAGGATTGATAAACTGGGCAGATGTTTTCAAAAAAATGGCTCAACTCAGAATTTCATTTCCTGCTACAATTGAGGCAACACCATTTGCACACGCACGAGGTTTCAGGTATAGCAAAAATTCCTGGAAGAAGATGTTTGAAGAAATAAATGCAATTGCGGAAAAATCATTTAATTTTGATGGGAAGGCATAAAAATTAAATATGGACAAGGTAAAAGGATATTTTAATTTTATGGTTTTCATTCTTACAATAATTGTATGTGTGGCATATTCTCAGGAAATGGGAATGCCCGGGATGCAGAAGATGATGAAAAATGTAGAAAACAATGCGCTTATAAGGATGATTAATGAACTTGAGATTACAGATGAACAGATGCCTGGTTTTATCTCGAAATTCAGAGAAATGGCAAACCTGTTCAGGCAGCAAAATGAAAATAGAAATAGATTAGCAGAACAATTGCAAAAAATGGTTTCAGGTAATAGTTCAGATGAAAAAATACAGGAAAAGATTTCTGAATTTGAAAAATACTCTGATAAAATGTATGAAGAATTCAAAAAATTTCGTGATGATATGAAAAAAGTTCTTACACCGCAACAGCAGGTGAGATTTCTATTGATTGTTGATAGTATAAGGAATATGCTTACTGATGTACAGGGGATACCGACAATGCCTTTTAAGATGATGCAAGGACCTCAAATGCAGCCACTAAACCAGGGGTTTCCTATGCAACCAGGCAATGTGAATAGATAGATTTATTGTGGAGTACCAGCAGGTTGTTCCCAGTGCCAAAATGGATTATAGGTAATCCTTAGGTAAGGCGTTAGGATGATCTTTCCTGATTTTGATTTTGAAATCAAGAGTGCATCAAGTGCACCACTGGTTAATACGGTTCTTTCTACAGGCCAGGAAGGTTTTCGAGTAAGTATCATATTTTCTATACCCTTCATTTGATTTGCGAAATGCATAAGCGTGGAAAGATTATCATCAAGTTTAAAGATTGTGCTGGCAGTTTTACCATCAGAGTACTTCCAGGCAGCGGTCCACTGGGATGCAATTCCATTAAGAGTAAAGAGACAAACCCTTAGTCCATCGTAGTAATTCATTACAAAAAGCACTGGTTGTGGAACAAGGTCTTTTAATGACTTTCCTTCTGGGATTTTTCTTCCGAGTTTTTCGACTGCCATGTTAAGAAGCACAGGATCATACATTTTTCCTGCTGAATCCCAAACATTCTGGCCGGTAATGCATTGAACTGATTTTATGCCTGTTTCTCCTCCTTTTCTTTGTTCTGCAAGACATTGAACCATCTCCATACCATGAAATCCATAGCCATCGAGGGTATGGTAGGATATCCCAACAATTTCCTTAAGTTTTGAGTGCTTATCAACGTCAACAGGAGGGTATCTCCATGCAACAGGAACAGATGAACCAGCCATTAAAGGAATCTTCATTTTTTTTGCAGTATTATAAATCCATTTTATGTCAGTCCAATTGTCAGCAATATGCTTATCAATAAAAACAGGAACAACCTTTTTATTTTTTTCAAAAACCTTTACCACTTCTTCAAACATCCTTTTGTGTGGATACATAATCTGACCTGTCGGAGAAACAGGATAATCACACCACTCTGTAGAGATAATCACTCCATTAACAGCAAGTTTACCTGTTGCACATGTCAATGCATCTTCGATGGTATCATAAATCTTAAAACCATATTGCTCTGCATATAATCTACTTAAATCTCTTTCTGATGGCTTATCTCTGTATACAGAAACCAGTTTTAGTTTTGATTCCTCACCCTTTCCATCAAGGGAATATGTCTTGAAAATTCTTGTCAATATTACATCTGGATGTGAGTACTTAAACCAATCAGCAACAATTCCTGCAACAGGTTTTTTGTCCTGTGATGAAATATCACTTCCAGCAAAAACACATCCTGCAATAGAGAAAACTAAAAGAACCAACAAACTTCTAATCTTTTTCATCACATCCTCCTATTTTCTTTGTCTTATAATAAATACATCGCCTCATCCATAAGGATACTCACTACATTTTTTTGAAATTTCTTCTTGATTCCCTTCCTCTAACAAAATAAAAATTCTGTCAATTATCTGCGTAAAACATACTTGGTGTATAATAATACAAAAATAATAATACAAAAAATGTATTACAACAAACAGGAGGTAATAATGGGTAAAATTGATGTGACCATAGTAGGCGGAGGAATGATTACAAATGACCTTCTTCTTCCAGTAATTTATCATCTTCAGAGGACAGGTATTATTGGGCAGATTCATATTTCTGCTCTAAATAGTGAGCCATTGAAAAAATTAAGAGATAATCCTGATCTTCAACAATCCTTTCCTGGACAATCATTTATGCCTCATCCTGATTTTTTAGAGCCAGAGAAAAACTGTTATCCAGAGTTGTACAAAGAAGTTATTTCAAGTATGAAGCCCAGACAGATTGTTGTTGTTGCGATGCCTGATAATCTTCATTATGATGTGGTTATGGAGGCATTAAAGAATAATCAGCACGTCTTGTGTGTTAAACCCCTTGTCCTTCACTATAAGCAGGCAGAAGAAATAGAACAGATTACAAGGGAAGAGGGTCTTTTTGTTGGTGTGGAATATCATAAGAGATTTGACCGCCGTAGTTTAATGGCAAAACGTTCATATCAACTCGGACACTTTGGTGAGTTTGTTATGGGAGATGCAAAACTAATAGAACCCTATTACTACAGACATTCAAATTTTCAAAACTGGTTTACAACTGATAGAACAGATCCTTTTGTGTATATTGGCTGCCATTATGTTGATCTTGTTTATTTTATTACAGGATTAAGACCTGTGGAGGTTTCTTCTGAAGGTGTAAAGGGAAGATTTCCAAACGGAAACCAGGGTTTTTTATGGTCTGACGCAAGGGTAAAGTTTGAAAATGGCGCTATTCTTTCAGTAACAAATGGGCTTGGATATCCTGATGCAGGGGCTGGAAGTAATGACCAGGGTCTTCTTATGTATTGTGAGGGAGATGATAAAACAGGAATGATTAAACATGACGACCAGTACAGAGGTGTTGCCTATTGTTATCTTGAAAATATTGGTCCTGGGGGATCTGCCTATAACTATGTGAGTCCTGATTTTTTCCGTTTTGTACCATGGGAGGGAGAAGGATATAAGCCAGTTGGGTATGGTCCTGATTCAGTTTCTGCTATTATTGGGTCTATAAAATATATTGAAGATAATGCAGGAGATAATATTGAAAAAAGACGCAGGATGATTGAGGACATAGATAAAAAAGGGATTATTGCTACACCTGCAAACAGTTTTATAAATGAACTTGTGGTTGAGGCAGGAAGAATGTCAATAACCAGTGATGGAAGACCTGTGAAGATACTCTATAAACCAGAACCACATGTTGAATTTAGATAATCCTACTATTATCTTTTTTTGTGTATCCTGTTTCTTGTAAAATGTCTGGTTTTTTAATAAGGTTTTTCGGGTAATCGACCCATCAGGCGTTTTTCGCTGGGTCTGAAATCAGGCACATCAACTGGTTTATTACCATTTTCTATTGAAAGTCCAGCAAGAATTGCAGGGGCTGCAGTATCTGCTGCTTTATAAACGTCCATAGCGGTCGGTTTATCAAAAAGTATTGATTTAACAATATCTGCGATCGGATAATAATCAAGGCCTCCATGACCTGTTTGAGAAGCAAGAGCAGGTGTTTCCCAGTAGTTTGAATATTCCCACGAAATATCTGCTGCATCAGACATATACCTTTCTGCAAGCCATAGTTTTCCTTTTCCTGATTTTGTTCTTGGTTGTTCAACCCAGCCGCCTGTTCCTATCATTCGGTTACAGTGCTCACTCCCTGAAAGGGTTTCTATCGTAAAACCTGCCATAAGCCGTAGAACTGTATCTTTTTCTGTATGCATCAATGCAATCTCTATATCTGATTGTGGAAACCAGTCATACCTGTAACCAGGATTTTTTGTTGCCATTCCGATAACCTTAACAACCCTGTCATCAAGGATATGAAGAAGAGGGCTTAGTTCATGGGGCAGGTAATATATTGGATGTCTCAGGTTCCAGAATCTTGCTTTTTGCAAAGGAATTTTCGTTTTCTTTGCTTCTTCTATTGTAATTCTTTCTCCTGTTTGTGGATTAATCCAGAATCTATCTGGTCCCATTCCATGAAGATACTGACCTTCACAATAGAGAATTTTCCCGAGAATATTATTTTCCACCATATGTTTCCAGTTTTTTACATAAGCAGCATAGCGTGTTTGTTCAGCCATCTGAAATTTTAGTCCTGTTTTTTCAACTGTTGTGACAATCCTCCAGCATCCTTCAATTGTTAGAGAAAGTGGAACCTCGCATAAAACGTGTTTTCCTGCTTCGAGACAATCACACACAATATCAGGATTATGCTCTGGTGCAACAAACACACACACAGCATCAATTTTTGCGTGTTTTAACATTTCTTTATGGTCTGTATACATTTTTATCTCATGGTCCCCGAGATATTCAACTGCACTGGTCAAAAGTGGAGAAATTCTGTCGCATACAGCAACCACCCTGCTTCTTGGCACAGCATAATGGCATATGTGAGAAAGGTATCTTCCTCTGTTTCCAAGCCCAATAATTCCCCATCTTACGTTTTTCTCTGTTTTCATTTTATCCCCTTTTTTTTCTGTAGAATTTTTCTTTAAATTCTCTTTCACCAAGAGAGTTTGAATAATGCCCCCTGTATTCAAAAACTTTTTCAGCGTTTTTCCCTTCAGCAAGATAAACAAATCTTTCTGGATTTTCCTCATCCTGAAAACCAAATGTCTGAAAAATTCTTGTGTACCAGGACCATTTTGATGGAATATCTTTTACGATATTTCTCCACATATGAGCATAAGAAAAATTATTTTCAAGCCATAATGGGTCTATTTCTTTTGTTGCCAGAGGAACAAAAACTGGCTGTTTTTTTTGTTTTACACACCTCCAGAATGAGATTGCATCAATAAACCCATTGTCATCAAGAAAGACATACCCCATATCAATATCAACAAGAACCCATTTTAAGATAGACGGGAAAAAAACCTCGAGAAGCATGTGACCATTATTATAGGTATTCCAATCAGAGAAAGTAAAAGCACTTACAATACGCGATTTGAATCCATAATCAGAAAGTACCTGTCCTGTCAGGGATGCGATGTGTCCACAGGTAAGTGAAATCCAGTATCTCGAAAGAAGCAATTTTTTCCATTCTTCAGAAGAAAAAGATGAATCCCTATTTCCATGAATCTGCATAAGAGCCAGGGATTTGAGAACAGGGATCATTGAGTTATTATCCTGAATCATAATAAGATTTCTTACACTCCGTGTAATAACAGAAAATCTATAAAGTCCCTCACTTTCAATTCTGTATGTTTTACCCATAAAACAAACATTTTGTTTTCCTATTATAATAAGAGGCAAATCTTCAATCTTAACCCCTGTACCTTTTTGACTTTTAATCTCTTCAGGTCCAGAATCTGTTTCGTGTTGAACAAGTGGAATACAAATTTCCTCTTCGTACCATTTCCACCATTTTTTAGCTGTTGCTTCTGAAATATTAAATTTTTTTTTGAAATCCATTACTGCTTTATCCCATCCATACTTTTCTACATTGCTTATAAACCCAAGACGTATTTCAAAAAATTCATTTTTCATTTTTCTCCTTCCTTTTCATAGGTAATTTTTCTGTTATCTTTCAAAGGGAAAATCATTTCTCCTGTTCCTGTAATTTCTCCTTTTTCTATTGGTTTCTTTTTATTCCAAGATATTGGAAGAGCAACTGCTGCTTCATTAACCTTGGTATCTGAAAATTCTATAGAAGAATTTTTTATTGAATATCCGACCTTTATATTTTTCCTTTTTTCCCACCATTTTAAGAATACTGAATGGTTCATAAAAGGGATATTGTTTGATTTTGCATAAAGCAAACTTTCTTTAAGTACAGAAATGGTTGATGGTTGATTAACAAGGTAAAAAGGATGAAATATTGGGTTTAGTGGCTGGTGATAAACATTTTTATTTATATCAAGCCACCCGATTATTTTTCTCAGATAGACCTCTGGTTTTAGAGGCATTCTTCCGCTTTTATTAAAAAGAGAAGTATCATCTGATGTAAAAATCTGAAGTTCCTGTACCCTTGATTTCCCTTTTTCTGAATAAAGATAATATGGGAATCCATAACTCACACCAGGATCCCAGTAAAGGAGGTTCGAAGAATAAAGAAAATCTGTTTTTTCCATTATTTCAACCTGTTCATCCCATCCAACCCATATACAGGAATGTCCCCTGCATAGGTTTGTGTTTATCCCTTTTGTTAAAAAAGTTTTTCTTGCGTCAGACATATGTTTTAACATTTCTTCGCAGGATGGACACTGTCCTGCATAGTAGTGTAAACCAAACTCAATTCCCATTTTTTCTCTATCGCGGATTTCTTCTGAAGAAAAATTTTTTATGTCATTTACCATCGTATATTGAGTATAACCCGCACCCATTTCGAGAATCATATCCCATGCCTTTTCGAGATATCTTTTCTCTAACTCGTCTGTATCCCCGCTCAAAAGGAAACAGTTTTTATATGGATAGGGAAAATACCAGAGACGGATAATCGGGTCAACTGATTCAGCCATTTTTCTCATTAAAAAAAGAAGTAAAAGTTCATGAAAATATGCCTGAGGAACTTCGTTTAATTGAGGATTAATAAGATTATCAGCAAGATGTGTTGCCCTTGAAATGTTTCCCCTTAATATATGAGCCATCTCGCCCTTTGATGTGAAAAACTCCCATCCCTGTAGAAGCAATAAAACTGTTGAAATAAAATCATACATAAAAATCCCGATTTTTCCTCTGCCAGAATCTTTCCATATAACTGCAGGATATTTTGTTGTATAGTTCTCAGCAGAACGCGAAAAATCAAAAGCAAAGTATGCAATGGATTCGCCCTGTTTCTGTCTCATAAGAGAAATCGATGGAAAAACCTGCAAGAATGTTACTGGAAGATCAATGTTAAGTTGCATCAATGGGAAATTGTATGTGTACATCAGTTCATCCCCAAAAATCTTTGTAACTTTTGGGTCAGGATATAAAAAAATCACAGATGCGCCATTTTTTACATAATCAAGAATTTCTTTGTTTTCAATATCCTTATTATCGCAGATTATAAAAAGATCTGCTTCATTGTTTTTTGTAATGGGTGTTAAAATTCCAAGTCGTTTGATTATGTCAACGCAAAAATCTTTTCTCCATGTTTTTCCAGCAATTTTTATCTTCATATATTCTCCTATTACAGTGAAATCTCCCAGAGGTATCCACTTCTGTAGGGGTTATCATTTTCACAGGCGTACACAGTCATTTCCGGCGTGATTGCAATATCGTGAATCTGCCAGCATTTTTCTGTTCCAATTGAGAGATTACAGAGTAGGTTAAAGGTTTTTTTAACAGGATTAAACCTTAAAAGTTCACAGTTTCCCTGTTTTCCGACGATTCCATATGCAAAGCCATCTTCTGCCATACGAAGTGAGGCAAGGCGACTCTTACGGCTTTTTACTGGTGTGCAGATATAATGACCATATCCTGTTTCCATATCTATAAGATAGATTGAACCATTTCCACCACTGGCAAACATATCTCCATTAAGGTTAAAAAATCCTTCAACCTTTACAAAACCATCACCACATGGGTTTTCGAGTCCTTCATTGAAATATGAAATTTTTCTGATTTCTGGATTATATTTGCAGAGACGATGAGAATCAGGCCCTGGAGATGATTGCCAGGGCCTTAGGATATTCCAGCCACACCATACACAGCCATGTCTATCAATCTCAATATTTTCTCCCTGTGCAATGTCATTGCAACTACCAATAAGACCAAGGTCTGATACCCTGCCAGAAGAGATTTCATAACTGAATAGTTTTTCTGGCATCAATGTTATGCCATATATGATGCCCTTTTCCTGGTTAAGGCATATTGACTGGATATATGTGTGGGGAAATGGGATATCAACCTTTTCAATATGGCTATTTGCAGGGTTATACCTTATAATTGCCCCTCCAGGAGCATCATTATACCTATCTATATCATGTAATTGTGCTACTGCAGCATAGAGACATCTATCTTTTTCAAAGAATTCGAGGGATCTATGGAATTTTGCGTCATATCTATCCTTGATTTTTTCATAACCAGTGGAGAAAAATTTCTTTTTCTTTGTGTCAAAAGCATAAAAAATATCAGCATTAAATGATGTAAGTCCAAGATATAGTATTTTTGAATCTTCCATATATCTGCAACAATCAAAACTTATCCAACCCTTCTTCCAGTGTTTGTGATTAAGAAAATCACTGTACTGCCATGTATCCAGAACCTCTGTGTGCCAGTTTGAGAACCTGCTATTATTAAAGGGATACGCTTTTATTTTCATTTTTTCCTACCTGCGATTTCACCTGTTCTGTTATCTTATGAAGTGCACAATAAAAACCATCATAGACATCAATGATACTGCGCGCTATTTCTTTTTCTCTTCCAGTATAGTCAAGTTTTGTAAGTTTATCAAATTTCAGGGTACAATCAATCTCGTCTTTATTCAGTATGTTTGAAAGATTGTTAAGTATAATAGATGGGTCTTCAATCTTTTCACCTGTTTCTAACTGCCAGTAAATAGAAAATGGCTCTCTAAAGAAATTTTTTCCTATGCGGTTTAATTCATTTCTTATAAGTGCGATATTATCAAAGTATTCAGGTGCACTGACATAAAAATATAATCTACCCTTCATTAATCTTGAAAATTTCGCATTTTCAAAAACTACAAGAGCAGGATCCATTTTAATATCGCGAAAATGGTTTTTCCATTCCTGAATACCTGTGTTTTTTGGATCCAGAATCAGGAATAAATGTTTTGAAATATCTCCTGAAAGTTTTTTAAGAACTGCAAACATCCTGCCTTCGAGAAGAGAAAGATTTCCTTCTTCATATAGAGAGGGTCTTTCATAATGGCTATCAATAAGATTAAGAATCTCCCTAAATATATCAGAATCAAAAAACAACCTGTCTGCTATGCGAAAAGATTCTTTCTTTCCTCTTATTGTTTTCTTGTGAATCAGTGAAACTGCTGATTGAACAGGTGGATTAAAGTAATGCATCACCCTGCTGTGTAAAAGATATTTATCAAGATACCCATCAAGATTTATTGGAATGTCAACCTTTCTATCATATGGACAATAATATGCCAGGAATTTTTTAAGATGAAAGTATTCATCTTTTTTATCCCATGTTCTTGATTCAATCCTACTTATTGCCTTATTAAGACGATGCTGGTTTGATGTATGATAAAAACTCCACTGCTTATATTCAGGGTAATAGGTAAACTCATCCTCAAATTCATTCCATGTTAGATTAATTCCAGGAAGATGTTCGAGTATTCTTATCCACTGTGGAAATCTGCTGCACAGGTCAAGGTGAACCTGCCCAACCACCATCGACATCTTACACCAATCACTTGATGTCATATCATCGCTGCAGATGTATCTGCTGTCAAAATCGCTCAATCCAGGAATAAGATCCTCAAACTCCCATTTACCGGCAATTGCCTCTATCTTTGAGAATCTTGTTTTACATTCATCGTAGTATGTTTTGATAAACAACGGAAAATCATTTTCAGGTGCTGGTTTAAGGTTTACTCTCATAAGATATCCTTTAGAGGTTAATTTCTTTACATTGTGCGGATGATTGATAGCATGCATCAATAAGAAGATTTGTTTTTGCTGCTTCTTCCATTGAAATAAGAGGGCTTCTATTTTCAATAATGGACGAAACAAAATCTTCAATCAATGGGTAATGAACATTCTTATGATTTGGTAGGTCTATTTCTTCTGTCTGGCTTCCTGTAATTACTGTAATTTTATCACCATCATAGGGAATCCACCTTGTTTTTGCTTCTGTTCCAAGAACCTCAAATTCATGTGCATATGTTTTTGAATTCCAGTTAAAACTTGCTGTTACAAGAAAGCCATTTTTATATTCCATCATTACTGCTGATGAATCCTCAACATCATAGTCAAAAACAAGGTTTCTCATCTTTGCAAAAACGCTCGAGGGTACTCCAAAAAGGCCAATCAATACATCAAACATATGAGAGCCCATATCCGCAATTATCCCCCCGCCAGACAGTTTTTTTTCTGTCCTCCAGAAGATAGGGCTGTCAGGATTAATCTGTGTCCATGTATGATAGCACATTCTTATGAGTAGAACCTTTCCAAACTTTTGATTTTCCAACATATTTTTTACATAACTGTACTTTGGATAAAACCTTCTGAAGTATGCTGTTGTTGATTTTACAGAGGATGCTTCTGCTGCCTTAACTACCCTGTCTGCTGATTGAAAATCAATACCGAGGGGTTTCTCACATATAACATGCTTACCTGCATTTATTGCTGCAATTGTCTGGCTGGAATGAAGAAAAACAGGTGTTGCAATATAAATAGCATCTATGTCATTACTCTGTATTGCATCTTCAAATCTTGAAGAATATTTCTCGCATCCATACATAACTGAAAGTGCCTGTGCTTTTGAGATATCTTTGTCAACAATCAATTGTAGTTTACTTCGTTGCTCTGAAACAATGGCAGGGCAAACCCTTTTATTTGCAATTGTCCCTGCACCAATCAATGCCCAATTTATTTTTTTCATTTATCCCTTCAGTGTTTCAAATCATAGATTGTTTGTTTTACTGCCCACGTCATATATTCTAAATCATCTACCTCTGTTTTTGGGAAAACAGGCATACTTATAACCTGAGAACATGCCTTTGCGGCTTCTGGACAATCCTTCCCATTATATCCGAGATTTGCAAATGCTTCCCACTCCCAGACAGCAGGATAATGTTTTGCTGTTTGTACACCATAAACAGCCCATAGATGCCTGGAAAACTCTTCGCCTGTTATAGAAAAGGTATCAGTGTTTATCCTGATAACATAAAGATGACAGGCATGGTTATTATCAATCCCTGGGGGTAGTATTATCTCTGGTATATCTGAAAGAAGATTATTAAGAATAAGCATCTTTTCTCTTTTCATCTGGTTAACCATGTTTATTTTTGATAATTGTGTGATTCCAACAGCAAGTTGAACCTTTGTCATTCTATAATTAAATCCAATACTCACAACGCGAAGTTTTTCTCCATACACATAGCCGAATGTTTTCATCTGCCTTACTTTTTCAGCAAATTCTTCATCGTTTGTTGTGACAGAACCTCCTTCACCGAGACATGTCATATTCTTGTTGCTTTGAAAACTATAACAGGATGCTTTTCCACTTCCACCGATGGTGTTGCCGTTATAAAGTGCACCAATTGCGTGTGCGGCATCATAGATTATTGGAATTTTTGTTTCCTGTGAAATTTTTTCAAAGTCATTAATATTACAGGCAAGCCCTGCAAAATGAACCGGGATTATCACCTTGGTTTTTTCAGTAATTTTTTCTCTTACCTTTGAAGGATTAAGATTTAGTGTATTAGGGTCTATGTCAGCAAAAACAACTTTTGCGCCTCTTGCAATTGCAGTTCCCGCTGTGCATACAAATGTTAATGGAGTTGTAATTACCTCGTCTTTTTCTTTAATCCCGAGGGACATCATACAACAATCAAGTGCAGTACCGCAGGAATTTACTGCAATTGCCTTTTTTGCTCCTTCATGTTCTGCGAATGCCTGCTGAAAATCGTTTTCTTCAGGCAATGGAAAAAAACTTCCGTTGTTTTCTACCACAGCGTTTATAACACGGGTTGCTGCATCGAGATCGTCCTGTTGATAAATTCCTCCAATCGGCAGGAACAGTATCTTTCTTTTTTCCATAATTTTCCCCTGTTTAATGTTATAGGTGTTATACTATTTATTAACCCTAAACGCAAAAATTTTTTTTAATCATTTTACAGGAGGATATAATGCGACTTACAAATGGAGTTATCTGTACAGAGAATGGTTTGAAAAAAGGGATTGATATCATAATCAAGGGAGAACGGCTGTATCTCGAGAAGACAGGACGACAAAAGATTAATAATGATACCATTGACCTTAAAGGGAAATATGTTTTTCCTGGGTTCATTGAACTCCATACACATGGAGCAGGGCTATTTTCTTTTGGTGGAGGAAGATATAATCCTAAAAAAATGGGTTTTGAATCATCCAGCGAGATATATCAGGAAGGATTAAAAAAATGGGCTCATCTTCGTGCATCAACAGGTGTAACACGATTGTATGGTTCAACATCAGCGGTACGGGTAAAAAATATAAAGTTCTGTTTGAGAGAACTTGAAAAGTTTATTAAATCAAATAAAGACCTGTGGGAAGGAAAGTTTTATGCAGGAGCAATGATAGAAGGTACTTTTATTAATCCTGTTAATCAAGGAGCAATGAATCCAGAACATGTTTTTGAACCCAGTAGGAGTATATTTGATGATATTAATGAAACAGGCCTTGCGCGGCTTGTAAATGTTCCACCAGATCACGGTAAAAAATCCATTAATCTTACTGAATACCTTGTTTCAAAAGGTATATCAGTTGGTGCAGGACATACCTCTGCAACATACCAGCAGTTTGAAGAAGCAGTTTCAGCAGGCCTGAAATACTTTGTTCATTTCTTAAATGGCCCAACCGGGAATCTATATAAAAGTTTCTTTGGAGGTGGTGCCCTGGAAGCAGCTCTTACACTTGATATTATGCTCGAATTAATTGTTGATGGGTATCATGTTGCACCATGGTATATAAGGGAGACATTCGCAAGAAAAAGACCCTCTGACATTATGGCAATCACAGATTCTGTTTTTGTAAGTCAATCAAAAGGTGTAAGGAATTTTGAGTGCGATGGTATAAAGGGGACTGTGGATAAGGACTATAGGTATGTTTATGTCAGTGAAAAAGGACCTTTTACGCTTTTTGGTAGTGTTGTTACAATTGATAAGGTTTTCTCAAACCTTCTCTCATACCTTACCAGCCCTATGATGGGAATATGGCATAAAAATCATCCTGCGATTAATTTTGAAAAGGCATTATGTATAACAAGTGCTTGTTGTTCAACAAACATTGTAAAAATGATAAAGAAAAACAATGGAGATAACCTGAACACAGGAGAAATAAAAAACGGAAAATTTGCTGATATTGTTGTCGGAGAAATCAAAGGAACAAAAGGCAATTATAAACTTCAGATAGATTCTGTTTTTGTAAAGGGAGAAAAAGTCGTATAAGATTGAGAAAAAATATGTAGTGCGGCATCTTCAGATGAAATGTGTTTTTATTGTTATTAAAGAACACAGGACTAAAGTCCCTCAGTAGATGGGTTTTGATGATTGAATACCCTGTCTCTACGAGACACCCCTCTAAAAGAGGGGAATTAAAAATTCCCCCTTTGCAAAGTCCTCCCCCTAATTCCCCCTCTCTTAATAAATCTGTCAAGACCCATTTTTATTTTTCTTTATTTTTCCTTTCGTAAAATTTGAAAGAACTTTATATAATCAGCCTTTTTCTTTT